>Ga0209809_1000504_pt1 | contig 35656 bp, 24 predicted proteins | sample YNPMSTMetaG_FD_186172 | JGI IMG/M metagenome (GOLD analysis project Ga0209809, IMG submission 186172) | Anoxygenic and chlorotrophic microbial mat microbial communities from Yellowstone National Park, USA - YNP MS-T MetaG (SPAdes) (version 2) ...
CCCCCGACGGCCTCCAACGCTTGGCCCGCTCAAACGCCTCATCAGTTACGTCCACCTAATGCCGCAAGGCAATCGCCGGAGTATTGCCAAGCCATTTTGCTACCGTTGCCAACGGAAACGATTGGGCCAAGTCGGATTCGCAACTAGCCCGTAGGTTATGCCATAGCCGGGGTCAAGGTTCCACCCCTGCCCGCCGGAGAATCTTCTCAAAAACGGTCCGAAAGTTACAGTTTACCCACCCCGACGGTCCCATAGCCCGTTTTCGCCAATTGTCTGGAAAAACCCACTCTACCCCCTCCGGTGCTACCTCCCACGCCTCCTCTAGGTAGGGCCGAAGCATAGGAAACATCGGGATTACCCGGTAGGGTTTTCCTTGTTTTTCGGTCTTCGGAGAAGGCCAAACCGGCTAAGGGAGCGGGACTGCCACTTGTTGCGGGAATGACGCATAGCCCCCAGGCGTCCGGTTAGAGTCTTCTCTCCTTATGGACTGCCACGTGTGGGGGAATGAGGCATGGCCCCCTTTGGGTGTCATTCCCGAGGAAGCGAGAGAAGCTGGCTTTTCTGCGGAACCGAGAAAAGGTGTCATTCCCGCGGAAGCGGGAATCCAGTATTTTCCGTATTCCTGGTTCCACAGGAATCACACATAGACCTCTTCATTCGGCTAACTTGACGGTATCCACCGGGAAGAACGACCACAGTCTATGGTGTTCGATTCGATGTTGAGTTCCTCCATCTGGTAGGGGGCGGGGTGGGTAGATACAGTCAAACTACAATGTTGCCCATGCCTAAGCTCGCCATTCCGCTCAGCCGGCGTGTGCCTACGAAAGGCGGAATCCGCCTCGGTAAGCAAGCCGCCGAATGGGACAAATGAACTGATCTACATTTTACGCATCAGCAAGATCCCGGCGGCGGCCAGGTTCAGGGCGGCGGTCAGGCCACAGACGGGGCCGATCCCCCACAGGGGAATCAGCAGGCTGCTGCCCAGCAGGGCGCCGAAGGCCGCCCCCAGATAGTCGGCCGTGTAGATGCGCCCCGCAGTAATGGAAACTTGTTCAAATGCCATCTTGGCCGCCAGGGGAAACACCATGCCCACTAGAACGGCCAACCCAAAGGCCAACGTCAAAAAGGCGACCTGACAAATCAGGTTCAAGCCGGGCCATCGGCTTGCCTGATCCAGGCTGGCCAGCACCGCCGGCAGCAGAGCGGCAAAGGCGGCCAAAGCGCCCACCAGCCCGGCCAACGCCCCACCGCTCCCTCGCCCAAGCCGACGGTTCATCCACGCCGCCCCCACCGCTAAACCTGCCATGAAGGCCGTAACCATCAGCCCCACCCGATGATACACACAGCCAAACACCACCTGAAACCCCAACAGCAGCACCACATGCAGCAGCGCCCCGGCCAGCCCGGCGCTAAAAACCGCTACGGTTACCGGCCTTGCCCGCCACAGGCACCATAACCCCAGAACCGCTAGCGCCGCTAGGAAAACGCCCCATCGCACCTGAAATTGCCGCATCCAATACCGCAAATGCCGATAGGCCAAGATCGGAAAAAAATCCCGGTTGATCGGAGCGTCGGGTCGAATCGCCCGTTGCAGGGCGACCAAGCGATCCTCGGCCAAAATACCGGCCAAATGTCCAGGCCGCATGGAGTGGGTCTTCAGGCCGTGCTGGGCAATCCGCTCGGCAATTTGGGTCGTCAGCGGCCCGTCGGAAGCCAGGAAGATAATCCGGTCGGCGGGGATCATCAGTACCTTTTGGAATGCCTCCCGGAGCGTGCGGTGGACGATGGCCACCAGGTCGGCCAGTTCCGGACTCAGATAATTTTCATACGACGCACAGGCGAGCGAAAACACGCCATCGGCCGTCAGCCGCTGCTTGACCTCCAGGAAAAACTCCCGGCTGTAAAAGCGGTTCCACTGGATCGAAACCGGATCAGGGACATCGGCCAGCACCACATCGTAGCGCTCGGAACTGCTGCGAACCCACAACCGGCCATCGGCGGTTACCACCCGAATCGCGGAGGCATTTCGTGTTGGCGGTATCCATTGCTGACCGGCCGACACCAGCAGGGGGTCCAACTCCACATAATCTACCTGGATGGATTCCGTCGGCGGGGATTGGCCCGGCGGGGCGTCTGGGGGCGGGGAGGCGGTGGGTGGGGAGACTGCCGGCGGGAGTGTGCCCGGCAAGGCATCTGATGACGGTGGAGCTGGTGGTGGGGAGGCGGGTGGTGGGGCTGTCGGCGGGGATTGGCCCGGCGGGGCGTCTGGGGGGAGCTGGTCAGGTCCCAGGCCGGCCCATCGGAGTACTTCCCCCGCCGCTGCGGAAAGTCCACCGCCTAAAACCAGCACCCGACGGGCCTGGGGCCGCTGCGCCATGGCAAAATGGACTTTCTGTTCAATAGCTGCGGGGTCGCCGGTGGAAAATAGCGGCGTGCCGTTGGCATAAAAGGTTACCTGCTCGCCAAGCCGCGTGATCACCACCCGATTGTACGGCGATTGTCCTTGAAAGAGCACCTCTTGGCCGGCAAATTGCCGCCGGGTGGAGGCCAGTTCCCAATCCACCGTGGCTGCTCCGAGGGCCAAAACGGCGGTCAGCAGTCCGGCCATGGCCAGGACAGGCCGGCTTCGGACCAGGTAGCCCAGCGCCCCGGCCAACAGGAGATTCAAAAAGGCCGGCAGATACAAGGTGCCGAAATGCCCCCAAAGCCAAACCAGCACAAAACTAAACAAAAGTCCCCCGGCAATATCGCCCAGCACATCCAGAAAATACACCTGGCCGATGCTTTCCGGCCGTTCGTCCGGCGCCAGAAGCCGACAGGTCAGCGTAAGCAGAAACCCGGCCAACAGGCAATAGGGGGCCAAAATCGTTAGGCCCACCAGCACCGTTTCTGCCGGGCCGACCTCCGCCCCTCGAGGAAAAACCCAATCCCGACATGCACGAATGATCCATATCTGCCCCAGAGGGAGCACGGCCAGGACCATCTGCGCCCAGGCCAAGCCAGCCAACGGTTGACGAAGCCGTTGGGCCACCCGCCCTGCCGACGCCCCCAGCCCCGTCAGCAGCATCCAACTGCCCAGCACGATCCCCAGGACCAACTCATTGCCCCCCAGAGCGGCCATCAGCTCCCGCAGAAGCACCACCTGGGTCAAAAAAGCCGACACCCCCAGACCGGAAATCGCCAGCCACAAAACGGCCCGCACGCTGATCCCCTGCCAGGCCATGCAACCCTCTTCCGCTTGCCGAAACTCTGGAAGCTCAGCCGCCATCAAGATCGCCCCTCCAGGCTATTTTCCGAGCCAGAGGATGGCCCTTCCAGGCAGCAACCGCACCGGCCGGAAGGACGGGACGGCTTGGGGCTACTTTTCCCCGAAGACCTCGGCTTGATAGGTGAGGATTTCGGTAGTCGGGTCTTGCCAGGCGTCGGGCGGCAGACCGGCTTTCTGGGCCAGATGCCGCAGGAAATCCTCCTTGTCCGGAAGCTCCTTCCAGACCTGGGGCAGATAGGTGGCCATCCGATACCCTTGCCGCAGCACGACCCCATCCACGCCGGGCCGAAGTTTTTGGAGAACTTCCCGCGGGCTATTGGCCTGCAGCTTGCGGGGAACGGTCAGGACGCTGATTTCGATGTCGATCTGAGGGAGTTCTTCCGGCCGGACCGAGGGGAAGCGGAAATCGCTCAGTGCGGCCCGCATCGCATTTTCCATGACCGCCTTGTACAAAGGGGATTTGGGGAATATATGTCCAATACATCCCCGCAGTTGCCCTTGCTTGTGCAAGGTCACAAAGCAGCCGCTCGGCATCCGAAGCCGCTCCGGCACATTCTCCTCGGCCACCTCCGGCAACCCCCGCGAAGAGACGGATTCCACTAGGGCTTTGCGGGCTAAGTCCAAGAGGAACTTCCGCTCTTCCGGGGTGTGCTGGGTAGGCTGTTGCTGGTCCGAAGGTTGACCAGCCGAACCCGCTCCACCATCCACAAACGCCACCGCTGCATATCCTACGACGCCCTGAGATCGCTGGCCGGAGATGTCGCCGCTATTCCGATAGTCGAGCACCTTCGGCGTCCATCCGCGCTTTTTGGCCAGGTGCATCAGAGCCAGGATCGGCCCAATGCCACAGGCCTCCTGATCGGCCGCCCAGTCCAGATCCATCCGTCGGATGGCCTCCAGGCAAGTGCGATCCAAATCCACGGCCGTCTCATAAGGATGATAATGACTCAGATCGGAACTAGCAACTACCAGGGTCTGGTCGTCCAGATGGTTGTCCAGGGCATCGGCCACCTGTTGGGGATCTACTCGGCCGAAAACAATCGGCACCAACTGAAACTCTTTGAGTACCCGCTGCAAGAAGGGAAGCTGCACTTCGAGAGAGTGTTCAAATGTATGCTCATCCTCCTGGCCAAACGGCGGCAACTCCTTGGGCGATTGCCGCCAAAAGCCGGGCCGAACCACCTTCGCCTTGGTCTTCGTAGAAAACGGCGGTACCTGACGGAGCAAGGCAGCCTTAGACGATAAGGGCACAAAACCCAACGGCGTCCGATACGCCTGGACATCCGGAATGGAGGCCCCTTGGAACTGGGCCGTATGGCTAGGAGCCATCACCACCACGGTCCGGATGTCCCGGCCACGTACCTGCCGGTAGGCCACCGCAGCCACCGGCCCGGAATAGTCATAGCCGGCATGAGGGCAGATCAGCCCCCGGAGTTTCTGATCGGCCGGCAGATCCACGAGTTTAGGGGCTTTGGGATCGGCCAAGAGTTGATCGACTCGTTTGGCCAAGTCCTCCGGATGGGCCGGATAAAAAACCCCTGCCACCGCCGGGTCTAACACCTTTTGATACTTGGCTTCAGATGGGCCAGGGAATCCGGATTGGCCGTCTGGGACAGATTCTGGGCCGCTTCCCGAATGGGTGGACATCTGCCCCGATTGAATCAGAGAACCTTCTGACCCCACCTGACGGGCATCCGCCGTAGCCGCTTCCTGGGGACGACTTCCCCACTGGCATCCTCCCGCACACAGCCCAGCCCATACTACCGCAGGAACCATCCACCTTTGCATGGCCAAGACCCCCTTGGCAAAGCACCTCTCCAACCAAGGAGAACGAGAAAAAAGAAAGTTCGGAACACTCTAGCCGAAGGAAGCAAATCGCCTCTGCCCTGGCGGGACGGGGGGGTTGATCCGGCTAAAATGTTACCTTTCCTTAAATTTATCCGGTTTAGCCGTCAAAGGGGATTGGGCTGACGAGCCAATGGGGCTACGGCCTGGCAAAACAAGAGAGGGTGCCTTTCCCCTGGAAATACACAAGCGAACGTTTCAGGAGCTCCGGCCTGGCAAAACAAGAGAAAGTGCCTTAGCTGCCCAAAAAGTGGGCTTAGGAATACCCCAAGTTTGGAGGGGCCTCTTCGGGTTCCGGGGAGACTTGCCATGGAAAGCACATGGGCGGTTCAGGGTGCACTTCGAGTTGGTTGCGGATTTCCCTTACGCCTTCGATCCGGCGGAGGAGCTCTTGGGCGAGCTGTTTTTCAAAGTAGCTGCGGACCCGGCCCCGGAGGATCAGTCGGCCTGATTCCGCTTGGCAATAGACTTCCCGATAAGCCAGTCGGGGGTCTTTTCGAAGAATAGAGAGGAGCTTTTCCTCCATATTGGGGGTAGATATACAGCCATGGGTACTATTTTCTTCGGTCCACGAAGTAGGTTGAAGCATGACTATGAGGTCCCTTGATTCTATTGACAAGCTGGGGTCTTCCTGTGGGCTACCAAGCTCCGCAGTCTCACCATCGGACTATGATCAAGATCGGCAAAATAGATAATTTGGAAAAAATATTTGCTTTGAAGAATGTGGGGGATTTGCTTGGCCTTTAGCCAATTAGAGAAATTTTATCGATTCGGTGGGTTTTCTCCTGGGGCATTTGGACTAATCGGCCCCATCCACCCGAGCGCCTATTTTGCGGCCTCACCAATTACCTGGGGCATCTGGACAATCGGTACCTCATCCTGTAAGGCAGTGATTTCCCGGATGCTGGGTCTAATTTCTCCCTCGGCCCACTTCCCAAACCCAAATATCCGATAAATCTGCCCCTTCCACCAGGGAGAAAAATACTTCCCATTTTCCCCCCGGTGTGGGAAAACGTGCTGGGCACCAGGCTTGGTTTGGCCGGGTACCCGGAAGGAGACGAAATGCCCTCCCGAGGAGGATCTCACCCACCCATCAGAGGGGGCAACCCACCGGATGGAATATTCCTGCCGCATCTTTGGAGCCGAGAGCCACCGGATGCCGAATGGAGGGAAAGGGAAGGTCTGTGCGGAGCGGGCGAAATCCTAGAAAATTCAACTCATTTTGCCTATTTTACCCAATCCGTTTTGTTTTCCCATTTTGCATAGGCTTCCTTCGGAAAAATAAGACATCATTTCCGTCAAAGCCTCCGTTGGACCGGCGGAGAAGGCGGAGCGGTCCCTACTCCCTAGTTTGACTGTATCCAACCGGCCTGGCCCCTACAACTTGGAGGGGGAAATGTCGGCTTGAACACCACAGATTGTGGTCGTTGTTACCGGTCGATACAGTCAAGCCAGAGGGTCTAACGGATGTGGTGGGCCCCCCGCAATGGGCCAGCAAAGGTTTTCGATAACATTTTAGCCGAAGGGAAAACCATTGGAGGGACCTGCTTTGGCGGTCCGGTCCCTTGGAGGGGGGCACTTTGGATCACCGCTTTGGGGGGCCTGCCCAAGCACGCCCCTCTAATTCAGCTAAAATGTTCCGGTTTTTGCTCCCAAGCGGGCTTTCCTCCGGGGAAATGGGACAGAAATTAGTTAGAAATTAGTTAGATCGAGTGCCGGTGGGCAATGGACGAAGCCTTTTTCGGATTTTCCCGGCGACTGTTTAGCAGTGCTCCTCGGCTAGAGGACTATTTTCCCTCGGCCAGCATGGAGCAGGCTCGGCAGACGGTTCGGCAATGTTTGGAGCGCGCTGCTGGCTGGGCGATGGTGGTGGGGGCTGCCGGGTTGGGCAAAACCCTCCTGTGCCTTCGCCTGGCCCAGGAATTGGAAAAGGCTTTTCCGGTTCTGCTCCTTAACGGTGGCGGATTAAGTGGTCGGCGGGAGCTTTGGCAAACCTTTTTGTACGCCTTGGGGCAACCCTATCGGGGCATGGAGGAAGGGGAACTTCGGCTGGCATTGGTGGACTACTTGGCCGAGCAACAAAAACACGCCCCGGGGTTTATCCTCCTGTTAGATGAAGCCCATCTGCTTCCGGGTAAACTATTGGAAGAAATTCGCCTCTTAAGCCAAATGCCGATCCTGGCAGGGGATTGGTTTCGGGTCCTGTTGGCCGGGGCGCCGGTATTGGAGGAGCGGGTTTCCGCTCCTCGGCTGGAAGGGGTACATCAGCGGATTGTGGCCCGATGCTATCTGGAACCCTGGACCCGGGCGGAAACCTGTGCCTATATTCGCAGCCAGCTTCAGAAGGTAGCTCCGGAGGGGGAGGCTTTCATACTACCGGAGGCTGCCGATGCCGTGTTTCAGGCTACCAACGGCATTCCCCGGCTGGTCAACCAGCTTTGCGATCATGCCCTGCTATGGGCCTGGCAGCATGGGCACAAGCAGGTGGATGCCCGGATGGTCCAAGAGGCTTGGGCCGACCTGCAACAGTTGCCTCCCCCATCGGTGGGATTTGCTTCGCCCGCCACCCCGCCGGACCTGATTGAGTTCGGAGTCTTACAGGAGGACGAGCCGACTCCCAATGGAGCCAGGGAAGACCAAACGCAGAGCCAAACTTCCCCCACGGTCGGCCATGCGAAATCCTCTATTCAAGCGGCTGGATTAGGCACCGACAGCGCCGGCCAAGGCACTTTGGCTAGGGAAGTGTCCGCAAACCTTGAAAGGTTGGAAAGCCATGCCCTGGTAGAGGGGACCAGTGGCGCCAAGGGCGGTTTCCTACAGGCTGCCAAGCCACCGGAGGCCGATCTTTCGGAGACCGATCCGATCTCCGCCCAACCGGGGCCGCCCCAGGCTGCCCTTCCCGAGGGTACATTTCCAGAAGGTCCCCTTCCCGATGAGGCACTCCCCAAGGGAGCACCCCCTGAGGACCTACTGCCAGCAGAAGGCTCCGCAGAAGAGCTTCCCGGCTCCGGACCAGAACACGAGCTGTTCTTTGCCTTCGGGGAAGGGAGGATTTCGGAAGAGCCTCCGGCCCCGCCCCCCCAGCCACCGGATACCCCCGGGGAGGACATCCACCACGACTACCATCTGGAGGCCTGGGATCGCCTCCAGCAGATCGAAGAGGCCCTCTCGGAAATGGCCACCTCGGCGACGGGGGTTCTGTCTGCCGGAAATCCCCCTCCAGAAGTGGAACTGGTCTTGAGGGGGTCTGAGCGACCGGATTCCGGTTCGGAACCAACCACTTCGGGGGGGCTGGGTTCGGAGAGTTCTCCTCCGGAAGGTACCGGTTTGGAGTCCTTCTGTTCGGGGTGTGCCGGTTCGGAGTCAGGATATTCTGGGTGGCGCTGTTCGGAGGGGCCCAGTGTGGGGGGCTCGGGTTTGCAGTCTGCCTCTTCGCAGCCAGCCGGTTTGGGAGAGCCCGGTGCGGAAGCTTCTGCTCCGGACTCAGGCGGTTCGGAGTCCTGCTGTTCGGAGAATGCCGGTTCGGACTCTTCCTGTTCGGAGAGACCCACCATGGAAATCAATCCCTTTGCGGAATCGTTTTTGGAAGAGCAGTGGATTGAAGACCCCTATTTGCAGACGGACATGGAAGGGCAGAGGCCTTGGGCGGAGCCGGGTTGGCTCCGGCACGTCCCGACAGGCTCGGATAAGCCCGCCCAGCGAAGCTTTTCTCCGGCCGATGTACCGGGAGGCGTGCGGACGACCGGGCTTGCAGGGACCGCTTCGCCGCCCACGCCAGCCGAACCTGCCCCCCAGGAAGAAACGCTCTCTGCCCGGCGGGTGTTGCCGTTGCGCTCCGGCGGCGTGCAGGCTGGGGTTTGGCCCGGCCAGGCGCCAGCTTCCTGCTGCCCAGAACCGCCCCTTATTGTCATTGAGGAAGAAGTTTTCGAAGAGCCGGTTTTGGAACAAAAGTCCACGGTAACGCCTGTAAGCCGGCATGAATATCGTCGGCTTTTTGCGCGACTGCGGCGTGGCTAAAAGAAGAGCCGAGTGGATCGGGCCATCCTCTTGGCCCCCTGGGCAGCATTTCCACGGAAAGTGCTTTGATACCTCGGCCTGAGTGCCGACCGAGTCGGCAAAGCAGGCTGTGTTTGGGAAGGCTTGGGAAGGGAACATGTTTAGGTGTTCATTAGAGCACCGGAAGCTGGACCTGGTGGGCTTTTTGTCGGCGGACTTGGACGGCCTGACGGACCAGTTGTTTGCAAAGGGTGTGGAGGCAATCGGCCAGAAACGGGTCGTGCCAAACGTCGGCCAGCCGGCCTTCATCACACTGGCGCCGCAGGCCGATTGTGAGCGGAATTTCACCAAGGAAGGGTACCCGGAGTTCTTCGGCCCGACGTCGGGCACCGCCGCAGCCGAAAATCTCATGCCGCATCCCGCAGCCCGGGCAAATGAAATAACTCATATTTTCGATCATCCCGAGCAGTTCGATTTGGAGTTTGCGGAACATGGCAATCGCTTTGGTGGCATCGAGCAAGGCCACGTCTTGAGGGGTACAAATGACCACTGCCTCCGTCAAGGGCAACAGTTGCGCCAGACTCAGCGCCACATCGCCGGTGCCGGGCGGCAGGTCGATGACCAGATAATCCAACGGCCCCCAGTCGGTATCCCGAAGAAATTGGCTGATGGCATTATGAAGCATCGGCCCCCGCCATAACACCGCCTCGCCCGGCGGCACAAAAAAGCCGATCGACATCACCGCGATCCCATCCGCCCAGACCGGTTGGAGCCGATCGTTGACCACTCGGGGCTGCTGGGAAAGGCCCAAAAGATGAGGAATACTGGGGCCATAGACATCGGCATCGAGCAGGCCGACGCGGCAACCGGCCCTAGCAAGCCCTTGGGCCAACACGGCGGCCACGGTACTTTTGCCCACGCCGCCTTTGCCCGAACCCACCGCCACCACACTCTTGGCCGTTAGCCCCACCAGGCCGAGCTTCTCCGGCGGCCGATCCACCGGCTCCACCACCACCTCCACCTGTTGAAGCGGAGGAAAGGCCGCTCGAATCTTTTCCACCAACTCCAGCCGGATTTCTTCCCATAGCGGCGCCGAAAAGGTGCTTAAGCCCACGGAGACCCACGCCCGCCCGGCATCGACCTGCACCTGCCGCACTTGCCCCAAGGAAACAATACTTCGGCCTAATTCTGGGTCCAAATAGTCCCGAAGCACTTCCAGCAGATCCGACGCAGTAAGAGGTTTTGCAGTCATAGCAGGTGCTTTTGTTTAAATGTTCATATATTGAAGATATGTAACTATGTATCCTACCCTGTTCCGCCCTCGCTTTGCCTACGGCGGAACAAGTCCCCCCGAAGATTGTAACGGAAAAAACCTGCCTCCGTTAAGAGGTCCATTGAAAGTCGCCGGGAAAAACCGACCAGACCAGAGCAAAACACAAGGCAGTTCGAGAACGCCCGGCGTCGAAACCAGATGCGGAAAAACACCCATCCGAAAGATCCGAAAACCACTTCCAGCGGGGGCACAGAACACCTCGAGAGGTGCTTGCCCTATCTCGCAGCGTTGGCGTGGTTTAGGGCTTGGTAGGGCCCGCCCCCCAGGCTAAGGAAAAAAACCCGGCTCACCAAGAGAGGGCCGATCCGTCCCCGCATCCAGGGCCGTTGGAGATAACGAAAAAACTCCCCCGCTTACCGGCCAGCAGGAACACCGCCCCCAGGAGGGCTGTTGGGAAGGGGAAACCTTCAGGCCGGTTTTTCTGAGGAGCGACGAATCATCTCATAGACTTCTTTGCGATGCACCGTGACATCTTTCGGGGCTTCAATGCCCAAACGGACTTTGTCTCCCCGGACAGAGACCACGGTCACAATGATGTCGTCGCGGATGATGATCGACTCCGAGGGCCTCCGGGTAATCACCAACATAAGAGGGGTCCTTTGCCACATGCCCCTCAAAAGAGGGGGAAGAAACGGGCACAAATTTTGCTAGTATTATATTCATTCCGGGATCGGTTTGTCAAATTCTTTCACGCCTCTTTCAGTGGGTTTATACCCCCCACACCCCCGGCAAAAGTCCGATTATACCGATTGGAAAAACTTTAGGGATTGTGCCTGTTCCAAGGATTCCTCTTTTCGAGCCAAGAAAATCGGTTCCTCTAACCGATGGAGTTATCGACCCTTTCGTCTGCCCAGGGTATCGAAAGGAGATATTTTCTGGCCCAAGGTCACCCCATGGAGGAACCGGATGTACCCTATCCTTTGCCCCACTAAGGAGGTCATTCAATTACCCTCTCGGGAGGGGTTCGGCAGCCGGCCGCTCTGCCAGTAGGCCTCCCCAGCCTGCTTCGGCTTCGCCTGAGGTAACCTCTCCCCGGCCTGGCCAGAGGCGTCCATCCTTGGTTCCTCCTATCGGAGGAAGGACACATCGTCCCCCGGTGGAGAAGGTTTGCTCGGCGGAAACGCTCCTTCCTTATGTACGAAGAAACCGGGAGGTTGGATTGGCAAGAAAGGAGACAGACCAAAAAACCTTTCCCCCGGCCTGAAAAGAAGGGACCTATGACGAATTGATCCCCTCATTTTGGATGGCATTTCCCACTCAGGAGAGGGGGTGGGCGGAGGGCCGGCTGGATGGTGCAAAAGGGCAGGCCGACAGGCCTCCACAATCGGACGGACACAATCTCAGGCCTCCACAATCGGACGGACACAATCTCAGGCCCCCACAATCGGGCGGACACAATATATCGGCAATCTAGAACCAGTTGCTACCACATATAGTAGCCACCCGGAGTCCGGCGGTATCCTTGCTAGCCAGCCTAGACTAAGCCACCCTAGAGGAGTTGCCCGAAGGAAAGAGGCCGGAACCCCCGACAGTACAACCATTCCCGGAGGAAAGCAGGTTCTATCTCACGGTCTAAGAGGCTCTCCCAACATAGGCAGCCGGGCGCAGGGGTCCCACCCTTTCAAACCCTTCTGGTTTATTAAAATGCCCGTTTTACTTGTTTTAGGTGGCTAAATACCACCTGTTGATGGTAGATCGAGCTAGAAAATGGATTTTCGGGACGGCCCCTAAAAGGAGGGCCTCTCAAAACTAAACTCAAGGGCGTCCCTTGGGAGGGTTTTCCAAGAGCAACCGGCAATTTCCTCTTTTTTAGGGGCCGGTTTTTGGGTAAATTCGAGACGCTTTTGGCAGGACGCTCCTTTCAAGGCAACAGGAGGTTGCAGGATTATGAGGCTGAACCCAGCGGCTTGGGAAGTTCGGCAGATTGTGGAACGGACCTTTCGTCTGCTTGGGCTGTCGGAAGAGAGCTTGGAAGAGCTGAAGGAAACCATTCTTCTGCAGGACGGGCGTTATCTGGCCCGATCGTACCGGGCGGCCAACTTCATGGCGATGTGGCTGGTGGAGGTGGGCATCTTGCAATTTTACGACGCCCAGGGGCACATGCTTCGCACGATCAATCTCCTGCTGGAGAAGACCCCAGCACGGGCCGCCGCTTGAAGTCTTTGAGGGCCCCCATGGGACCGTAATCCCCCGGCCAGGTTGCTTCCCAAGGTGGAGAGACTCTTCAATCGTTTTGACTCCACCAAGGCTGGTGGCCTCGTCCAAAAAGGCGTTGCCGGTGGAGAGCCTTTCCAATCGCTTCCAGTCCCCCCAGGGGAGCATTGGGTTAGTGGTAGGGGATTGTAACAAGCGGCACACACTCTGCCGGGGGAATGCTCGATTTCTGTGCCGAAAGTGGGGCCCCCTGCCCGAAATCCTGTTCGTTGTGGGGGAATTGTGCGGGGGACATTGTCCCCCAATGGAGTAGGCTTGATTTTGGCTCGGAGTTTGCCCGGCAAAAGGGCAAAACCCCGCCGGCCGGGAATGCCCATGATCTGCCCGGCCTCCCTAGGGGATTACCCCAGACGGGATCTGTCTGAAAGGAATGAGGGGCGAAACGTCCGTACTCCCAGGCAATTCCTTCACCGGGGGAAATGTGCTGCGTGGAATTTGACTTTTCCTGATTATGACCTAGGCTCTTTAATAGAGGCGGATGTAAACGCCTCGGCTGGAGCAAGCGGCTCCGGCAACAGGCTCATCCTGGTGTCTTTTCCGGTTTGTTTCTTTCCGGCAGGTTTCGACGGGAGGTTCGTACCCCGCCGGGTCCTTAACTCTTGCGAGGAGGAACTTCTATGAAGTGGCTCGCTCAGAAAGTGCGTCGTTTCCTCGTCAGCGAAGATGGCCCGACCGCGGTGGAATACGCCGTGATGCTGGCCCTGATTGTCATTGTGTGCTTGACGGCCATTCAGGCCATCGGCACCAATGCCAGCCAGACCTTCCAGAACATCGCCGACACGCTGCCGAGCGGTAAGTAATCGCCGCAGGAAACGATGCCCTCCTTGTCCTGCCTGGGGGGAATGGCTCTCGGGCAGAAATAGGCTGGAAGCCTTTGGCCCCTCTGTGCTGAGCTGTCAGTACAGGGGGTTTTTTTATTGGATAGGGATGCCGACCGGGCGAAAACCGGGGACCTAAGAGGTTGTCCTGGAATTCCGTTTTTTAGCCGGGATAGACGGCCATCCTGCGACCTCCCCCCTCGAAAACCTTCAAAACCAATGGGAGTTTGATAAGGCAAAACGCTGGGGAAATACCCGGTGAGGCCCTCCGGAAGGCCATTTCGGGACGGTCTCTAAGAGACTGCCCGAAATTCTGCTTTTGGCCGGCACGGGCGCCCCCTAGGCGGCCCCGAGTACCAAACTCCAACAAAACGGCATCGGGCAACGCAGAGCGGTTTGAAAAAGGATGGGGCGCCTGCCGGGGTGCCCTTTTCGGGACAGCCTGGAAAAAGGGCGTCTTCGGATACCCCCTGCCGGGAGGGGGGGACCTCCAACGAAATAGGCTCAACCGCCTGGTGGGCTTTTTTAACCTAGACTTGATAAAGGTAAAAGTCCGGCTCGGCAGGAGATGGCAACATGCTCCCGGTCTGCACTCCCGAAATGATCCAAGGGGCCGCCCAATTGCTGATCTATTTGATCGGCTTCTTGGGGGCCTTCTGGACACTCCTGCTCGGAGCCCGAAGTGGATAACCCAGAATGTTCGGTCCCTCCCACAGGATGTTCCTACATCCCGTTATCCCGGAGGGAAACCATTCTCCCATACTCCCACCTATCCCCTTTGGGAGGAAAGATTGCTCTATGTTAAGTCTGGTGTCGGACTTGTCGGGCCATACGCTATTGATCATGGCGGTCAGTTGGTTTTTGAGTGTGGTCCTGGTGGTGGCAGCGGTCATTGACGGATGGAAGTTGAAGGTACCCAACTGGCTTACGTTTCCATTGATTTTGTCGGGATGGGGCTGTAGTTGGGTGATGTTTGGCTGGTCGGGCTTATGGGCCAGTTTGCAGGGAACTGCCGTGGGCCTGGGGCTGTTGCTCCCGGCGTATGCCATCGGTGGGATGGGCGCCGGCGATGTGAAACTGTTGGCTGGGGTCGGGGCCTGGTTAGGGATGATGGATACCCTCTGGGCTTTTGCGATTTCGGCCGTGGTCGGAGCCGTGTTGGCCATCGGAATGGTCCTCTATCGGGGGACATGGCGACACCACCAGCAGCAGTTTGTAGCCATTCTGCAGGAGATTCTGACGGTGCGCAGTCCTGAAGAACTGGCCGCCCGGGCTGCGGAGCGGAAACCGCAAATGCTCCTTTTGCCTTATGGAATCCCGATTGCGTTGGGCACGATTGCCTATTTTGTTTATGCAGGGATGCTGTTGTAAGAAGGGAAGATGTGAGCCGAACGAAGGGTACGATCTGTCCTCGCTGCGGCGCCGCAGTCCAGGCTTGTTCCTGCGCAAGCAGCAGTCCAGAGAACACGGAGTTTTATTTCTTTGTGGCTTCCCGCTTGGGCGGGAATGAGACGTTGGAGTTAGTTCGCCAGGGGAAAGACGCGTGGTTCCGTATTGGTCTTCCCAAAACGAAGGGATACCGACGTGGCCAAAAACCAGGGAATTGCGTGTTTCTACGATGTGCGCAGGTTAATAACTTGCCTGTATCCCTCCGGAACGATGATCACCATCTGTGGTGTTCGATCCGATTCTTAGCCTCTACAACTGGTAGGGGCCGGGCCGGGGAGATGGAGATACAGTCAAAATGACTCCACCGTATCCACCGGAAGTAATGACCACAATCAGTCATTACCCCAATCATGGGGTTCGGGCCAATTTTACCCCCTACAAGGGAGGGGCCTGGTCGGGCGGATCCAGTGCAAAAAGAAGAAGTGGCAAGCCGGAACGAGAGGAGTGCTGCCATGAGACTGGCCAACTTGTGTAGATTGCCTATCTTTCCGTCCCAACACAAAGCTCCGGATTCTCCGGTGCAGGCAAAACCATTCAAATTGGAGAAAATTTGCCGATTATGCCGAAAAAACCGATTAGGAGCGGCTGTGGTGGAATTGGCCGTGGTGCTGCCGCTGTTTTTGTTGCTGGTGTTGGGCATGATCGAATTTGGGCGGATGCTGATGGTCCAGCAGATTCTGACCAATGCCTCTCGGGAAGGAGCGCGGAGAGCCGTCCTCGATAAAGCCACCACCTCAGAGATTACTACGGCCGTCAACCAATACCTGGCCAATAGTGGCATTAATGGTGCGACTGTAACGGTCAGCCCGAATCCTCCTAGTTCTGCGGCTTATGGCGAACCTGTCAGTGTTACCGTTTCTGTGCCTTTTCGTGAAGTTAGTTGGCTTCCCTCGCCAATCTTTCTTGGCGGGAGGGTCTTGACCGCGACAACCGCCATGCGCCGGGAAACCGTGCAATAATCGGAAAAGGTTTCCCGAACCGCACAAACGGAACTCCGTAACCTCTTCGGAGGGAACCGAGGGAACTGAGGTACCTCTGCTATGCAACCGAAATCGGTAATTTTGCTTCTGGTGGCGTTGGGCTGTGGGTTGGTGGCCTCGATCGGGATCACCCAGGTGATTTCCCGACGTGCTCAGCCGACCGTTCCGGTGGGGGAGACGATCCCCATTTTGGTGGCCAAAGACACCATCCCGGCCTGGACCCCGCTGAGTGCGCAGATGGTGAAGCTAGAGCCCTGGCCCAAAGATCGGCTCCCGGAGGGGGCTGTTACCCAGATCGAATCTGTCGAAGGCCGTCGGACCAAAACCCCCATCTATCCCGGGGAGCCGATCCTGGAGAAAAAGCTTTTCGATAAAAACGCCAATGAACACGGCCCCACCGTCATGATCCCCAAAGGGATGCGGGTGGTTACGGTCAAGGTGGATCAGGTTTCCGGCGGCAGCGGACTGATTCTGCCCGGTGATCGGGTCGATGTGGCCGTGGTGCTTCGGCCTGACCCCCTCAAAGGCATTACCGAACCGATGACCAAAACCTTCCTGCAGGATATTAAAGTTTTTGCGGTGAACGATCAGTTTCATGTGGAGGGGGCCACTCCGGAAGAGAAAACCATCCAAGCCAAGACAGTTAGCCTCCTGGTTACCCCGGAACAGGCTCAGATGATCCTGCTGGCCTCCGAGGCGGGCAAAATCCAACTGGTCATGCGAAGCCCGGTCGAACAAGACCAAGCCCAGGTCAAAGCGGTCCGATTGCGAGACATCCTGGACATTACGGAGAAGTCCGACCGGGAGAAAGAAAGCTTGGCCAAATCCCCGCCAGACGCCCAAGCCTCCAAAGACAAGGAGCTTTTAGAACGGTTCAAGGAGTTTTTGAAAAGCCGGGAAAAAACGCCCCCGGCCGTGGAGACGGTGTCCGCTTCTGGCGCTGCGGGCCACGGGGAGCCGGGCACCCCCAAACCGGAACAATGGACAATGCGGCTTTTGAAGGCTGGGCAGGTGGAGGATTTAGTGCTGGAAAAGTCCCCAGGGGGATGGGGGGTAGCCAGCAGCCGGACGTATGGTCCGCCCTCTACTTCCTCCGGCAGTAGCGGTTCCGCACCGGGCGGAGGCTCTGGGGGGGTGGCGAGCCTGCCGACAAAGGATGCTCAAAAGTCCATCCACCCCCAACGCACTGGCCAGCCTGGTGCTGTGCCCGGTAGTTCGCCTCCGGGAGGCGCCCTGCCGGAAATGCCCGAGCCGAGCCAACCGGCGGACCTGCCCCATCGGCCCGGCCAAGCCAACGCACAGCCTGGCAGTGGCCCAGAGGTGCTCGGCCATCCGCCGGAACCTCTGACCCCGTCGGGAGAAGATGCCTCTCCGAATCTACTTTTGCCAGCTTCGGAGGAAACTTAACCCGCTTAACACGTAAAAATATTCTCTCCTATGGAGGAGACCTTACTACTTAGCCAATAACCCCAAAAACCGATGAGATGGTGCGTATCCCTCGGTCCCAATTCCCACTGGGGAGTTCGGACCGATCTTTAATCCCTCCAAGGGGAGGGGGGAAATCCAATCAAACAGCCGGGGATACAACTAGCCAATCGCTACCACGGCATGGAGGATCGCCCACATTCATCTGTTGCAAGGAAGCCAACGATGCGCTATTCAAGCTTTTCATTAGATAGGTCATGGAAGTCGGCCCTGATCATATCCGCTGGCCGGATGCGTCCTCCAAGCGTTTCCTTAGATAGGCCATTCGAAGATAGGCCATTCGCCCGTTTGGCTCCCTGCAGGGCCAACAGAGGAGCTATGCTGCGGTGGGTGGCTGTGGGAGCAGTCTTGCTGGGAGTTTTGGCCGGTCTTTGGCCGGGGCAGGGGCCAAAACTGGGAAATCCTGGCTCCCTCCTGATGGCCCAAGAGGCCGGCTCTACCGCCAAGGGCACCTCCAGCCTGATTCGGAAGATCGAAAATTCTTCCGAACGGCTGGAAATGGTCGTCAACACGAGCCGGATTCTTACCCTGGAGAAAAAAATCCCCCAGGCCCAGGTCAATAACCCGGATCTGTTAGATCTGACCGCCCTTTCGCCCAACCAGATTCAACTCCATGCCAAAAAGGCCGGGGTGACTCAGGTGAATCTTTGGGACGAAAATCAACAGATTTATACCATCGACGTGGTCATCTACGGCAACGCCGAAGAACTGAACCTGATCCTCCGAACCCAGTTTCCCAAGGCCAGTATCCGGGTGGTGCCGATTTCCAACGGGGTGCTTTTGAGCGGCTATGTGGATAAGCCGGAAGATGTAAGCCGGATCATCGAAATCGCCCAGGAGTTTTATCCGAAGGTCATTTCCAATATCACCGTCGGCGGGGTGCAGCAGGTGCTGTTGCATGTGAAGGTGATGGAAGTCTCAAGGACCAAATTGCGGCAATTGGGTTTTGACTGGGCCCAGGTGATCAACGGCCACATGATTGTTTCCAGCGCCAGCGGGCTTTTGGCGGGCCTGGAAGGTGTCGGCGGCGGCATGGCGCCTACAGCGGTTACCACCGGTCAGCCGACGTTTATGTTCCGGGTGGTGGACGGCAATAGTGCCTTTTTCGGCGTGCTGGAAGCCCTGCGCCATGACAACCTGATGAAAATCCTGGCTGAGCCGACGTTGGTTACCGTCAGCGGCAGACCGGCCTTTTTCAACGTGGGCGGCGAGTTTCCCATCCTGGTGCCGGAAAGTCTCGGAACGGTTTCCATTGAGTACAAAAAGTTCGGCACCCAGGTGGATTTTGTGCCGATTGTCCTGGGCGGCGGCCGAATCCGCTTGGAAGTCAAACCCCGCGTGAGCGAAATCGACAATACCCGCAGCGTCTCCGTGCAGTCGATCAATGTGCCCGGCTTACGGGTCCGGGAGGTGGATACCGGCGTAGAGCTGATGGCCGGCCAAACCTTGGCCATTGCCGGCCTGGTGCAAACTCGGGTGGAGGCTCAGCGCCGCGGCATCCCCGGCATTATGGAACTTCCGTATATCGGCGCCTTATTCCGCAAAGTCGAAGAGACTAATAACGAGGTGGAACTATTGATCCTGGTAACGCCGGAACTGGTCGATCCGCTGGATCCGAGCGAAGTTCCCTGCCAAGGCCCCGGCACCAATTCCCGCCGACCTACCGACTGGGAACTTTACATGCGGGGCAAAATCGAAGTGGCCGGGCAGGACTCTCCCTGTGTCGGACCGCCGTCCAACGGGGTTTGGGAACCCGTGGCTTCGACCGGTGCGACGGGGCATTCTGGGGGTGGGGAAAGCCAAATCGGTTTGCCCGCCGGCCGCAGCGCCGCAGCTAGCGGGGCCAAGTCCGCCTCGGATTCCCCCACCGCCGGACCGAGGGCCACAGGTTCGGCCGCCCGTCCTTCGGGCGCCAACTCCGCCTCCGGACTGCAAGGTTTCATCGGCCCCATAGGATATGAAAAAATGTAACATTTTAGCCGAATGAACAGACCCTGGGAGGGACCTGCTTCGGAGGTCCGATCCCTGGGAGGGATCTACCCTGGAGGGCCACTTTTGCGGGCCTGCCAAGCACACCCCTCCATTCGGCTAACATATTATGAAAAACCGAAGTAGAGGTTCGCCGCCCGGATTTTTAGGATATATTTGTTGGAAACAGATGTTGCCCTATAAATGGGTTTTCTACCTCCAGAGACCATATCCATCCAATTAACACCCGATCCAGCAACGGGAGGGAGAGAATCGCCGAAAACAAGCCGGTCGGTGGGAATCATCGTTTTGCCTCAGGGAGCTGCCGTTCGGGAGCCTGGTGCCGGCAAATTTCCTTTGGACCATGCCTGACGAACAACAGCCATGACAGGCCGAGTGCTTCGTGTCGCCTTTGTCGATCCCAACGACGCCACCCGAGAGACGCTCAAGGGGATGTTGTTGGGGATGGAGATGATCTGGCTGGAAGCCGAGTGCTCCCGGTATGAATTTTTTGCCGATGTGGTGGCCCAAACGAATCCGGACATCGGCCTGGTGGCCTTGGATGCGGATCCGGAGAAGGCATTAGAATTGATCGGCCGGGTGAGCCAGGCCACGCCGGAGTGCGCCCTTTTGGCGATCAGCTCTTCTAGCGACGGCAATTTGATCCTCCAGACGATGCGGGCCGGGGCCAAAGAGTTCCTCACCCAGCCGTTACGGATCGAAGACCTACTGGCCGCCCTAGGCCGAATCACCCAACGGCACTTTGGCAAGGGGGAAAAGGTTCGGCCCTGTCAAGTGATTGCGGTGGCCGGCGCCATCGGCGGGGTGGGCACCACCAGTCTAGCCGTCAACCTGGCTGTCGCCCTGGCCGCCGACAAGAAAAACTCCGTCGTGCTGGTGGATTTGGACCTAAGCCTGGGCGATGCCGACGTTTATTTGGACACCATTCCAGAATATACATTAGTGGATGTAGCCCAGAACGTCTCCCGCCTCGACTTTTCCCTGTTGAAACGGTCGCTCACGAAACACTCCTCCGGCCTATTTTTGCTGCCCCGGCCCGTGCAGTTGGAAGATGTCTCCTTGATCACTCCGGAAGACCTCCAGCGGGTCATCGGCCTGTTAAAAGCCACCTTCACCCACCTGGTGCTGGACCTGTCGAAAGCCTATAGTCCGATCGATCTAATGGCCCTGGAGATGGCCAACCATATCCTGCTGGTTACCCAGTTGGATTTGCCGTGTCTGCGGAACGTGGTTCGGCTCATGACCTCGTTCAAACAAATGAAAGGCGTGGCCGATCGGGTCAAAGTGGTCGTCAACCGGGTGGGCTGGGACAGCGGCCAAATCACCCTCAAAAAGGCACAGGAAACCATCGGCCAGGAAATCTTCTGGCAACTGCCCAACGACTACCGGACCATGATCGCCGCCCGAAATAACGGAGTGCCCCTGCTGCAACAGGCCCCGAAGGCGGCCATTACGCAGGCCATCGTGGAACTGGCCGCCGCCTTGACCACCCCACCAGAAAAATCTCCGGAAGCCGACAACGAAACCGCCGGCGCCAAAAAGGCCTCCGCCCTGAGCAAAATCCTGCCCTTCTGGAAATAGTCCAAGCGGTGGGGCTGTTCGGCCTTACCGCGTGAGGGGGATCGTAAACAGAAGACAACGTCCTGAGAATTGGACCCTGTGTAACTCTTTAGCCGAATGAAGCAACCCGCCTCTCCCCCGGCCCGTGGGAGGCCCGCTGAAGTGAAACTGAAGCCGTCTGAAGGGTGTCCTTCCCGCGAAAGCGGGAATCCAGAAAGCAGGGGAATTCCATATTGCCTGGATTCCCGCTTGCGCGGGAACAAGCCTGCACTGCTGCTTGCGCAGGAATGAGACAACACCCATTCCATTCGGCTAAAATGTTACGAGCATGTAGGTGCGCGGGGGTTGCCCTGCCTACCGAAAACCGAACCTATTGAAGAGGGCTCTGGCCACCGGGACTTTTGGGTTCCGGCAAGGGCCAATGGCGAAGCTCCTCCAATAAGGCATTGGCGTCCGAAGCCCCGCTTTTGGCGGCTTGTTCCCAAGCTTGGCGGGCCTGTTGCGTCTGGCCCCGGACGGCATAATACGCCCCCCAGGCCAATTGGGTGGCCGTATCATTGGTCCGAAACCATCGCTTGGCCAGCAGTTCGACCACGGAACCGGGGATGCGTTCGATCGGCCAACGGATATTCCGTCCCTCCGCCCGCACAATTAAATACTGGGAATTGCCTTCGACAATGGCCACTCGCATGTTACCCACAACGATTTCCTGCGCCGCTTCCAGCCTGCTGACAGCCTGGCGGATGCCGTTCCAAAACTCCTCCAAATAGTGCCGAAGCATCCGAAGCCGTTCCACCTCCTGGTGTTGCTCGGAAGTCTGTGCGTTGGCTGCGGCAATTTGCAGGGCCTCTTTGGCAGAGGCAAGGTCATGTTGGGCAAGCGCCGAACGGACCTCTTCGACCGCCTTTTGCCAGGCCGACTCCTTGGCAGGGTCCAGGGAGGGTTTCGGTGCCGGAGCAGGCTTTTGCCCAGGGCCGGGGGAAGGCTTTTCTGACATTCCTGGACCGGGTTTCTCCGACGGTTGAAGCGGTGCGGTGGGCACCCGGCTCGACTGGGGATGCTCGGGGGTTTCCAAAGGAGCGCCGGATCCCGGCCCCGGCGAACCAGGGGAGGTGCTCGGAAAGCCGGGCTGCGAGGATCGGCCCGGAGAGGTGGGTTGTGGGGTGTTGTCCGGAGAGGCAGAGTGAGAGGGACTCGTTTGGTTGGGCTGGTGTGGTGTAGGATGCCCGGCCCCGGAAGAGGTTCTCGACGGCATTTGCCCACCCGGCCCCGGTGTTTCCCCGGAACCGGCCTGTTTCCCAGGGGAATTGGAGGTTGAATTTTTTCCTAAGATCGCCTCTGGGCCTTCCGTTCGCACCCGCTGAAGTAGGTACAATAATCCCCCCGCCAGAACTAACAGCCCCACACAACCGGCCACCCACCATGCCAAAAAGCGGCGAGATTGGGCCAGGGCGGTTTTCGCGGCCACTTGGGTGGTTTCTCCAGGAAGGGGAGGGGCAGGAGGACTCGCCGGAGGAAAACCGGGCAAACCCAGGGGGCTCCCCGCAGAAGGTGTACCATAACCTCCCTGTCCGACTGGATATCCGGGAGATTCCCAGGTGGGCCATCCGGATGGAAAGGCAGGAGATGGGCTGGGCAATGTTCCTCCTGCTGGGGTGGGCCATCCGGATGGGACGCCCGGGGCTCCCGGAGAGGGAACCCCGGCGGGGGGGCCGATCGATGTACTCCATCCGGGGGAAGAGGCGGGTTGTCCAGACGATACCCCTGCTGAAGGAGCATACAAATACCCCCATTGGGACGCAACCGGACTGCCCCAGGGAATCCCGGGAGGATAGGAGCTCCCTCCCGAAAATCCTCCCTGGTGGGCAGTAGTCATCCCCTCGGATTGGGAATTTGGTACCCCCTCCAAGTGGGCATGTTCCGGGGCAGGTGCGGAAGGAGCCGGCGGAAAGGGGTATGCAGGTAGCGGGGGGGTACCCGAAAGCATCCCTTGCATTTCCGCCGCTGAGGGCATTTGGGTCTGAGGGATTGAAGGCATCCCTCCGGCAAACGGAGATACCCCCTTTTGGAGGGATTCGTCATAGAGGGCCTTGGCCACCGGATCTAACAAACATATCTTGGCCGCCGTCAATTCGTCTAATATCTGCTGCCATGGGGCCAAATAGCTTCCCGGCCGAATTTGCCGGACTTGGTTCCGAAGGCGTTCTGCCGCCTGGGAGATTTTCTCCGGATCGGATTCCCCCTGGGGCAATCCCAAAAGCTCGTAATAATTCCGGGGAGGTCGTCCCGGGGGAAATCCTAAAAAGGCCGCATAGGGATCAAATGATTCTTGCACCCGTGAATTCTCCTTCTTCGTGGAACGGTATCCCCCGCTCAAGCCTTTATGATGGGGAAAGACTAAAAATCGCCCGAACTCCAGAAAGTCTCCACACGGGTCCCGGGGATGCCGCCCATTTTAGTAGAACAGGGTCATCTGTCGAACCTGGTTCCGAAGTCCCTCCCCGGCGCACCAAAAATGGCAAAGTGTTGTTCCTCCCGAAAGTGTCGGAATATTTTGGGGAACTGGAACATTTTAGCCGAAGGGAGCTCCCTCCGCCTAACGTGGGCTTCCGTTTCTTTTATTGTACCAAACCCCTCTCTGGAAAGTTCCCCCAGAAAGCCAGAAAAGTCGAGGAAAATTCCTATCCAAGGGGGGACACCCTAGGAGGATTTCGATATACTATAGCAACAGGAGGGCTGTTCGATTTTTTGGCCGTAGGGGAGGAGTGCCGGTATGATTCGGTTTACCTGTCCCGGTTGTGGGAGCAAATTAAACGCCAAGGAGGAGATCGCCGGGCAAACCCGCAAATGTCCCAAATGCGGCACAGCGGTGACGGTGCCGGCCGTTTCGGAAGAGGCCGGCATTGCGATGTCGGAAACGGCCGATGCCCACGCCCAGCCTGCTTCGGAGCTGCATCTGCCTACCTACCACTGGCCCGAGCGGCTCAATCGGCTCAACCGGTATTTGATTCTGGACAAAGCCCACTTGGTGGCCACCTGGGTCAACAACGGCGACGGCTGGATGGTGAAGACCAACTATGGTTTTGTCCAGGCAAGCCGAAACTTTGAACTCCTGCCGGCTCAGGGCGATTTCAAACTGGTGGAGCTGGATATGGAGCTTCGGCCGGAAGGTCTTCGGCTCCGGGGCATCGTCGTCTATCAACTGGCTCGCCGCTGGGCACTGACCAACCTGGACAAAGGCGATGATCGCATTTTGAAATCGATTGTCGGGTATAGCGGTCTGAATCGGGACCAGAAGTCGGTGGTGCTCAAGTGCCTAAAAGAGTATTACATGCGGAACGTCTGGGAACAGGCCCAGGGGGTGCTCGACTATTTGACCAATACGGATTATCACACCCCGGGCACCTTACCGGTGGCCTAGCACCGGAAGGTTCTGAGAGGCTGTACCGAAAATCCCTTGGTCCCTATCTGAGCGGTTCCCGCCTGCACCCAAATCCTCTCGGAAAACGCCTCTTTCTGAAGGGGGTTAGGAACTGGACGGGTGCCTCGGTTGGTTGGCTAACACTCGGAGTGGGCAATTTCGGGACGGCCTCTGGGGGTTCGGATTCCTGGCCGACCGGGGCTTTGCCGCCGATTTGGCCCGATGGGTTAGGAGAATCGGAAAGCGGCAGAGCAGCCCCGGGACCCAACGGGCCCCCGTCGGGCCGATGTGGCCCGATGGGTTAGGAGAATCGGAAAGGGCTGAGGTTTTCGGCTTGAAGCGCTGGGAGCGGCGATAGGTTCTGCCGTTGTATGGCGAAGCGGCTTGGTGGATCAGGCCAGGTCATTCCGGGCGGCACATCCGGCGGGGGTCCAGCACCTGGTGGAGTTGCTCTTTGGGTAGCAGGCCGCGCTCCTGGCAGAGTTGGCGGATGGTTTTGCCGGTGCCGAAGGCGTCTTTGGCCAATTGGGCGGCTTGTTCGTAGCCGAGGTAGGGAACCAGGGCGGTCGCCAGCGCTAAACTTTTTTCCACCATGCCCTCGCATTGGGCCTTGTTGGCTTCCATGCCCACCAGATACCTCCGGGCAAACAAACGGGCCGATCGGGCCAATAACCGGATGCTCTCCAGAAGGGCCTCTGCCATGACCGGCATCATCACATGAAGCTGAAACTGTCCGCCGGTTGCCCCGCAAAAGGCGATCAATTGGTCGTTGCCGATCACCCGTGCGGCCACCTGCATCAGAGCCTCACAAAGCACCGGATTGACCTTGCCGGGCATGATGGAGCTGCCCGGCTGGAGTTCGGGCAGGATAATTTCGTACAGTCCACACCGTGGCCCGGACGCCAAAAGCCGAAGATTGTTCGCCACACTGAACAGGCTGACCGCCACGCTGCGCAATTGGCCGTGGCATTCGACCAAGCCATCCCGCTGCGATTGGGCCTCGAAATGATCGGCGGCTTCCACAAAGGGGATTCCGGTCTGTTGGGCCAACAGGGCGGTCACCCGGCGTCCGAACTCCGGATGGGTGTTGATGCCGGTGCCGACCGCGGTGCCGCCGATGGGCAGTTCCCACAAGGCTTGTTCAGCCCGGCTTGCCCGCTCCAAGGCCAACTCCATTTGCCTAGCCCAACCGCCCACCTCTTGGCCCAACCGGATGGGGGTGGCGTCGGCCAAATGGGTCCGGCCAATCTTGACGATGTCCTGCCACTGGGCAGCCTTGGCCGCCAGGGCCTGCTGGCAATCCCGTAGCGCCGGCGAGAGCTCCTGTTTGATCGCACAAGCGGCCGCCACATGAATGGCGGTCGGAAATACATCGTTGGAGCTTTGCCCCAGGTTGACATGATCGTTAGGATGGATGGTTTTGGCTGGGGCAAACCGATCCAAGCCCGCCAGCTCCATGGCCCGATGGGCGATCACTTCATTCGCATTCATGTTGCTGGAGGTGCCCGATCCGGTCTGAAACACATCCACCGGGAACTGGTGATCCCATTTTCCCTGGGCCACTTCCCAGGCCGCGGCAATCAAGGCTTCGATCTGGGAATCCGAAAGCGGTCGGGGACCTGTCTGCAATCGGCCTAAATCCCGGTTGACCACCGCGGCGGCCCATTTGACCAGCCCCAAGGCACGGATCAACTCCGGCGGGATCGGTCGGCCGGAAATGGGAAAGTTTTCGACTGCCCGTTGGGTCTGCGCTGCCCAGTAGGCCTCGGCCGGCACTTCCACCTGCCCCATCGTATCCTGTTCGATCCGAAACTGGCCCATCCTCCGATCCTTTGAAAAAGCCGATCCTTTGAAAAAAACAGCCCCTTCTTCCCTAGAATGCCAGCCCCACCAGCCCGCAGAGGCTGTCCCGGAATTCCGTGTTTCCTCGGATGGCCCCGAAGTTGTGGCGGCACGAGCACCCCGCGCTGTCCCGGAATTCCGTTTTTCCTCGGATGGCCCCCTGCCGGCGGTCTCCGGACTGCCCCCTCCAACGGGGATGTAAGCAAACCGGAAGGCTTGGGAAATGGTTAGGGGCCCGTCGCCCGGCTGGCCCTTTCGGGACAGCCTCTGAGGCCATTTCCTCCGGACCGTCGATCTCCAGGCGGAATATTTTCCAGACGGGATTGATTATGCCACAGCACGCCCCCCTGAAAAAGCCCCGTCTTTTCCGGTAAGATGGCAGCTTGGTAAGGACGGAAAAAGGATGCCGGCATAGAGGGAAGCTGGGAAAGCCCGGTGTTTTCCGCTAAGAGGCTGTCCTGAAATTGGTACTCCGGCAACGGTCCGGCCGTTTCCAAACCCTTCAGGTTTCCCAAAGGGCCTGTTTGAGTAGAGGTTTTGGCAGGGGGGCTGCCGGTTGGTAGTCCATCTGGCGAAAAACGGAATTTTGGCACAGCCTCTAATATCCCCCTGGAGCCGAATGGAGGACCTGCCCTCTTGCCTAGCCGTCCAGAGGCCGGGCAACCGACAGGTCGTCTGGGTGCACAACGGGATTCGGAATTTCTTCCGATCTTTTTCTGGGATTTCTGGTTTCGTCCAGAGGCGAGGTGGATCGGTGCTCGGGGAAAAGGTGCCTGCGTGGAAGAGGAGCAGCCCGAATGCGTTCGATTGCCGTGATCAATCAAAAAGGTGGGGTAGGCAAGACGACCACGGCGGTCAATTTGGGGGTAGCGTTGGCCCAGATGGGCCGACGGGTCTGCCTGATCGACATGGATCCCCAAGCCCATGCCACCTTACATGTGGGCATCGAACCTCGGGGCGATCGGCCCTCCATCTATGATGTGTTGGTGGGGGATTGCCCGTTGGCCGAGGTCCGGCAAGAGGTGTATCCCGGCTTTTGGGTGATCCCGTCGGATTTGGACCTGGCCGCCGCGGAGGTGGAATTGGCCGGGGTGGTCGGCCGGGAGATGATCCTCCGAGATAAACTCCAGGAAGACAACCATCCGGTGGACTACCTGCTGGTGGATTGTCCACCGTCGTTGGGTGTACTGACGCTCAATGCGCTGACGGCCGTCCGGGAACTGATCATCCCGTTGCAACCGCATTTTTTGGCCCTTCACGGCTTGGGGAAACTGTTGGAGACGATCGAATTGGTGGCCAAACGCCTGAACCCGGCACTTCGGGTAACCGGCGTGGTCTTCTGCATGTACGATGCGACCACCCGGCTTGCCCAGGAGGTGATCCAGGACGTGGAGGATTTTTTTGCCGGCCGGCCGCAAAAACCCTCCCCCTGGGCGCAAGTTCAGATTTTCCAGACCCGGATTCGGCGGAACATTCGATTGGCCGAGGCCCCCAGTTTCGGCCAATCCATCTTCCAATACGCCCCCCAATCCCCAGGGGCAGAAGACTACCGGGCTTTGGCCCAGGAACTGCTCCGCACTGCTCCGCCGGAACCCGCTGCTTCCGGATGACAGGCGGCGGCCCATGCCCTCTTAGCAGAAAGCGGGAAACGCTCCTCCCAACCCGCCTCCTCCTTCCGCAGGAGATTCAGTTCCCAAGGTTCTTGCCTGGGGATGGGAGAAGAGATGCTCCTGGGGCTTCTGACTTTGCCCCGTACATTGCTGCCTGATCGGGTAGGTTCCAGGCACATTCTGCGCATTGGATCGGTTTTGCTGATTCAGGAACGTCCCGGTACCGGACGAACACAGTGCGGTTCCGGGCACATGGTGCGGATTCTATCGGTTTTGCCGAGCTTATGGGCCAGACCGGTTGAGGAAAGCTCTCCGGGAAAACCGATTAGACAGGGGCTATTTTGTGGCGGAGCAGGTCCACGGCGAGAATTCCCCGAATTGGTTCGGTTCGGCAAGACGATTTTTTGTGGGGAAGAACTCTTTTGTCAGTTGTGCCAAGGAGTTAGGCCATGCGAAGGATCCTGGAAAGTTTCTGGATCCTGCTGATACTAGGGGCAACGGAAGCCTGGGGGCAGAGCGGACTGTATGGGGCACCGGAAGTGATCCCATTTCCACCGACGGATGCAGCGCCCTTGCAAGGCCGGGTGCTGCCGGCGGCGGAGCTACCCCAGCCCATCGGCCCCTCCACGCCCAGGGGACCTTCGGCCTCTTTCGGTCCTTCGGGTTCCTATAGTCCAGCAGCTTCGCCCAGTCCTTCGAGTGCCTACAATCCTTCGGTACCGGCTCCTTCGGGGGCTTACAATCCTCAGGGGGGTTACCCTTCCAGCTCTTCCTCTTCGGGTTCGACGGCGCTAGGGCCGGGGCAGGCCCGAAGCAGTTACCGATATGCCCAGGCCCCTACGCCGTATGGGGTGCCGACGGGTGTTGGGGAAACAATAAGTACGGTGGAAGCCCCCTCTGTAGGGGGGAGCCCAGAAGCCCCTTCCTCCGCCCCCACCGGGAGGGTCTTGCCTTATGTGGAGTCGGAGGCCCCCACTTTCCTGCAGAGTCGGCCCAGTTGGCCTGTCCCGGAAGGGGGTTGGAGTGGCCAGGGCACCAGCCTTCCGGGGGGTAGCAGCCCTCCCAATATCCCTCATCGAACGGATCGGTCCGCCCCATCAGGAGGGAACGCATCCCCCAATCTGGTGGACCAAATGCTTCGGGAAACCGATCAGCAGACCACTTTCGGGGGGGTTGGGACTACCGATAGCCCCCTCGCCAAAGCCCTGGAGGGCAACGGCTGCCCAGAACCAGGCTGCTGCTGGGGCTTCCTGGTTCCCGATTGCCCCTGGTATGCCAGAGTCTTGGTCTTCATGATGGGCCGGGATGAACCCAATCGGTTCTGGACCAGCTACGAGACCGACAATAACCCCAATCAACTGATGCATACCAACGATATTGGGCTGGCTTGGCGGGTTGGGGGCGAAATCCGGTTCGGCCGACGGTTCGGCTGCTCCAACAGTTGGGCGGTGGAAGCCGCCTATTGGACCCTAGACCCGTTCGACGGCCGGACGGCAATTTCTCATCCCAACGGCGTCAGTACGCCGATCAATTTAGAGTACGTGTGGTTTTACCGGTCGACCAGCGATTGGAGCATGGCCGCCGATCTGTTTGACAATGCGCGGGAACATCGCTTGTATCGGCAGGACGAATTTCATAATGTAGAGATCAATTTCCTTCGGCTCCAGCGGCTTTGCGACCCGCATTTTCCACTGGATTTGCACTGGGGGTTGGGTGCCCGGTGGTTTCGGTTTCAGGAAGAGCTGCTGTTCGGGTCGCTGCGAAGTGGTACCTGGGGCGCAAGCGGCGGCCGAAACGAAGCCTACATCAATCAGGAGTTGACCAACGACCTGATCGGCGCCCAACTGACGGTGGAGATGACCTACTTTATCCACCGGAATTGGCGGATTTTCTTAACCCCTCGGGTGGGGCTTTACAATAACCATATTCACCTGGATTTCGAGGTGTATCGGGGAGATGGGACGGCAGCCCGCCCACAACCGAGTTCCGGCGTTTCCGGTACCTATCCGGTCCGGGCTACCACGGATACCCTTTCCTTCCTGACCCAACTGGATGCCGGGGTGGAATGGCATTTTGCCAAAAACTGGACGGCAGCCATCGGGTATCGGGCTGTGGTGGCTACCGGCATGGGCCTGGCCGACAACCAATTCCCCGCCTATTTAGTGGATCTGCCTGAGGTAGGCCACATTGACCATAACGGCCATCTGATTTTGCACGGAGGCTTTGCGAGTCTGACGGTCAACTTCTAAAAATCGATTAAAAACCCAGCATGAAGATCGCCGATCTCAAGAGGCAGCAAGCAGGCCAAGGGGTCGTTTTCGGAGGGCTCGGGCTCCGAGACGGCCGATTGGCCCTCGCAAGCCCTCCGGCGGCGCCCGACAGAAGCCCGACCGATGCGAAAAACCGTAGGAGCCAGTAGGCCTCCTCCGCTCCGGGTTACCGTAGATGGGATAACCAGGGCGCCCAGACCGGCCGAGAGCACCACCCAGCCGGGCAGCCTGAGCCTGCCCGGCTGGGTGTTTTTTTCTGCTGCCCCCCACGCTCCCCCATCCCGAAGCCCAAGGGCGGCATTCGGGGGGCCTATGGGCTTCTTCTACGTGGCCGGTGTGTCGGTCGGCCGGCAAGGGGGGAGCCCTCTGCCGGTCCATGGCTTTGCCCGCAGGGGGACTAGGCAACGGGAGCTGGATCAGGCACAATACGTACTGCGTAGATATTGGGTGTGGAGTTTGTTTTGGGGTCTTCTTGCATAGAAAGAAGGTACTGCGATGAGTTCGACGATCATCGACATTCATGCCAGGCAGATTTTGGACAGTCGGGGTAATCCGACGGTCGAGGTGGAGGTGATGTTGGCCGACGGGAGTTTCGGTTCGGCGGCGGTTCCCAGCGGGGCCAGCACCGGCATCCATGAGGCCTGGGAGCTCCGGGATGGAGATGAAAAGATGTATCTTGGGCGGAGCGTCCTCAAGGCCGTGGAAAACGTTAACGACAAGCTGGCCCGGGAACTGGCCGGCATGGACGCCCTGGATCAACGGAGCATCGATCAGCGGATGATCGAACTGGACGGCACGGAGAACAAGAAGAAACTGGGGGCCAATGCGATTTTGGGAGTTTCCTTGGCCGTAGCCCATGCGGCGGCCGACTATTGCGGACTCCCGCTGTTCCGCTATCTGGGTGGCGTCCATGCTCGGATTCTGCCGGTGCCCATGATGAACATTCTCAACGGCGGCGTCCATGCGGACAATGCGGTAGATGTTCAAGAGTTTATGATCGTGCCGATCGGCTTTACCAGCTTTTCCGATGCGATCCGCTGCGGCTGTGAAGTATTCCACACGTTGAAAAAGGTCCTCAAAAAACGAGGGCTGGCCACCAATGTCGGCGACGAAGGCGGTTTTGCTCCCGATCTGAAAAGTAATCGGGAAGCCCTGGACTTGATCATGGAGGCCATCCAGCAGGCCGGCTACCAACCAGGAAAAGATGTCTATATTGCCCTGGATCCAGCGGCCAGCGAATTTTACGGCAAAGAAAAGGAGAATCGATACTCCATCGACGGCCAACAACTGGAACCGGCCGCTTTGGTCGAAAAATACGTCGAGTGGGTCGATCACTATCCCATCTGCTCCATCGAAGACGGCTGCGCCGAAGACGACTGGGAAGGCTGGAAGCTGTTGACGGATCGGCTGGGAGGCCGCATCCAGTTGGTCGGCGATGATGTGTTTGTCACCAATACGCACCGGCTCCAGCAGGGCATTGACCAGGGCGTGGCCAACAGCATCCTGATTAAGCTCAATCAGATCGGCACCTTGTCGGAGACGTTGGACTGCATTGAACTGGCCCGCCGACATGGATACACCTGTGTCATCAGCCACCGCAGCGGCGAAACCGAAGACACCACCATCGCCGATCTGGCCGTGGCCACCGGAGTCGGACAGATCAAGACCGGCAGTGCCTCCCGAACGGATCGCATTTGCAAATACAATCAACTCCTCCGGATCGAAGAGATGCTGGGGGAGACGGCCTGCTACGGCGGCCTGATCTTTCCGAAAATCCACAAGGCATAAAAGAAAAGCACCACGGCGCAAAGCCGAATTGCCACTCCAAGCCCCAGGGGCAGATCGCTCCGGAGGGCCCGGAGTGCCTCCTGGAAAGTGAGCAAGGCCACACATGGTTAAGCCTAGACGAGCATGCAGGCGGATTGCCCAGGTGGTACCAGTCCAGGCGGCACATTCCCGCTTCCGGAGAGCGTCTTTGGGCGGCAAAAACATTTGGAACATTTTAGCCGAATGTAAGGGGGCAATGTGTCATTCCTGCGTAAGCAGCAGTCCCGGGTGCTTTGTGCCACCTAAATCCCCCTCACCCGGCTTCGCTTCGCTCAGCCGGCCTCTCCCGCCGAGGGAGAGGCACGTTGCTTCATTCGGCTAAAATGTTACAAGTATTTTTCCACGGAAACATGTTGTTCTTCAGGCCTCAGGAGGCCGGGGGATGAGCCAGCAGATGAAGGTCCACATTGTGGGCATCGGAGAGGACGGGTTAGCTGGGCTAACCGAAAACGCCCGGCAGATCCTGGCCCAGGCTGAACTGCTCATCGGCGAAAAGCATGTGCTGGACCTGATTCCCTCCGGTGGGGCGGCCCGATTGGTCGTCGGGCCCGATCTAGAGCCGGCGGTGGAGGAAATCGCCCGCTCGCCCGCCAAACGGATTGTCGTGGTGGCCGAGGGCGATCCGTTGTTCTATGGGGTGGCCCGGTATCTTTGCAACAAACTCGGCAAAGACCGGTTTGAGGTGGTGCCTCATGTCAGTACCATGCAATTGGCCTTTGCCCGGGTGAAAGAAAGTTGGGAAGACGCTTTTTTGACGAACCTGGCTACCCACCCGCTGGAACAGGTGCTGGAGGCCATCCGGACTGCGGAAAAAGTGGGGCTTTTCACCAGCGACACCTATACCCCGGCGGTGGTGGCCCGGACGCTTCTGGACCAAAAGATCGACTATTTTACCGCCTATGTATGTGAAAATTTGGGCGCTCCCAATGAACGGGTTACCCGAGCGGAACTTCGGGACCTGGTGGGCCAGGAGTTTTCCCCGCTGAATGTGATGGTGCTGGTCCGAAAGCCGCACGTGCCCGACAGGCCCTCCGATGCGATTGGCCGACGCGTGTTTGGCAATCCGGATGAGGTCTTCCTGCAATCCAAGCCGAAACGGGGCCTGCTCACACCCGCCGAAATCCGCGCCATGGCCTTGGCGGAAATGGACCTGGGTCCGGCCAGTATTGTCTGGGACGTGGGGGCGGGTAGCGGCTCGGTCGCCATCGAGGCAGCCCAACTGGCCCGCCAAGGCACCATCTATGCCATCGAAATGGACCCCGACGACCACCAATTGATCATCGAAAATGCCCGCCGTTTCGGAGTCACCAATTTGATTCCCGTCCTTGGCCGGGCACCGGAGGCCTGGAGCGATCTGCCTGATCCGGATGCCGTGTTTGTCGGCGGCAGCGGACGCGGCATCTGCCGATTGGTCGAAGCCGCCTACCAACGTCTGCGCAAAGGCGGTCGGCTGGTGGCCACCATGTCCAGCATCGACAACCTGGCCGAAACCCACCACATGCTCCACGCCCACGGACTGGACGTGAAAGTCTGGCTGATTAATATCGCCCGGGGCAACTACCAACTGGAACGTATCCGCTTCCAAGCATTAAATCCGGTCTTTTTGGTCTCCATCGTCAAACCAGTGTAAATCTGAATCTGTAAAGTCGGAACGTTTTTCCAGTCGAGCAAATCCCGGCTCTAGAATTCAAGCCGTTGCTTGGCTGGTTTCGGTCGCCGCAGAGTCTCTTCCGCCGTTGGTCTGTTTGGCCCAGCAGAGGCGTACCTTCTGGATTGCTGCTTGCGCAGGCAGTGCCCCAGGGAGGAAAGCAGAACGGTCTCTCTGCGGGCTTCCCTTCGGTCGGGCCGGCCTCGGTTCGGCCAGCAGAAAGGCCAATCGGCCAGATCAGGACTTTTAACAGGGCAGGCAAGAAAGCTCCCCATTCGGCCACTTTTTCAAGGTGTGTAGCATTTGTAATATTTTTCAAGCTGTTTAGGCAAACAGGAGACGAAAACGCCGCATTTTTGTCATAACCTATTGTAAAATCAGGAGTTAATTCCATTCAAACTGGCGCTCGGTTCATACGCTCCGACAGGGGGGACCCGGTCGGTGGCCGCCCGATTTTTCGCTCCTGGTAGGAAGCGCTTTTCCCGTTTGAGGTGTTTACTATCTTGCATTGCGGGCAGATTCGGGTTAAAATCACCTTAAGGGCCAGTGGGGGCATCGGAGGCTCTCAGCAGGCAAAAAGGGAGGGTATTATCCTGCTCGGGGAGCTTGGCTGTGGCTTTGTCGGAAATCGACCGGAATCTCCTGGAACGCTGCTTAAAGCGCAAACCCCGGGCCTGGGAAGACTTTGTGGACCGGTTTCTGGGGCTGGTCTTGCATGTGATCAAGCACACGGCTCAAGCCCGCGGCATTCGGCTTTCGCCCCAAGACCGAGATGATCTGTGCGCCGAGGTCTTTTTGCACCTGTTGAAGGACGATTTTGCGATTTTGCGGCATTTTCGGGGGCAGGCCAGTTTGGCCACCTATCTGACCGTGGTGGCACGCCGGATTATCGTGCGGCGGCTGTTGGCCATGCAAAGCCAGAGCACCTTGAGCCAAAATCTGCCTTCCGAACCGGCCGCCTCCACTCCGCCGCCGGAAACCCGCCTGGCCAACCGGGAAGAAGCACAACGCCTGCTCAGCCAACTCGACGGCGTTGAAGCCGAACTGGTCCGCTTGTTCCATTTGGAAGGAAAATCCTACCAAGAGATCAGTCAGGCCACGGGGATTCCGGAAAACAGCATCGGTCCTATTCTCAGCCGGGCTCGGGCCAAACTCCGCTCCGCCAACGCCGGCACCGGTTCCGACTGATCCTTCGGCCTCCATCAGGATGGCCCTTCTGCCGAGGGAAAGCTGGTTCCCAATAGGTTCTTGCTGGCCTGGGCCGTTGCCGAAAAATCCTTTTGTCCGGGCTGTTTTCTCCTCCGGTGGCGCTCTTTTTGTTCCCCTGGCGGGAGGGCTTTCTTTGCCCTCTTCTCTTTCCCTGACAGGGCGGCCCTCTGACCTGCATAAGACCATATCCCCTTTGTGTTCCTGGTTTGGAATCGGTCGATGCGGAAGATGGGAACATCCGGGCGTCGGCGCGGTTCCCATTTTTGTTGTTTTGTGCGTCCTAGTCTCGGGGTACCGGAGGCCCCGGTTGGTTTTGCTTGCTCAGCGTCTAGTCTTTTGGTAGGGTAGAAAGGTTATTGTGTCTGGCAAAGCGTGCCTATCGACATCCGCCAGAGGAGAAACTTCCCACCAGTTTTCTCAGTGTCCAGGTTTTCCGTTTCCACCTTTTTACCCGCACCGAAGAACCATGAAAAGCTGCTGTTTCTGGTTAGGCTTCCGGAGTTGTTGGCCCCGATGGAGCTATGGGTACCGATCCCACCCCGCCGGCCAACAAGAAAAAGAAAACCGGCTGTTCCGGTGGATCAGACGCCGGGGTGGGATCATGGGCTTTTTCCTGGCCACGATGTTGCCCGGTGGGAGTCTGGGTTGGGCGCAGGAGACGGCGGCGGCGAAGGCCGTCGGCCAGGATATCCTATTGTCCGGGGTGGATCTGACGGTCGTGGGAATTTATCTGGTGGGCATTGTGGTCTTGGGCTGTTGGGCGGCGCTGCGACGGAAAGGCTCCCGGGGAAGCGATTACTTCTTGGCCGGCAAATCGCTCGGGTGGCCGATGATCGGCCTAGCCCTTTTTGCCACCAATATTTCGACCATCCATCTGGTCAGTTTTGCCCAG
>Ga0209809_1000506_pt1 | contig 35596 bp, 32 predicted proteins | sample YNPMSTMetaG_FD_186172 | JGI IMG/M metagenome (GOLD analysis project Ga0209809, IMG submission 186172) | Anoxygenic and chlorotrophic microbial mat microbial communities from Yellowstone National Park, USA - YNP MS-T MetaG (SPAdes) (version 2) ...
CCGGCACGGCCGCGTTGAGGTTTAGCACGGTCAGAAATTCCGGTTGGGCTTGAGGCGTTCCACGCATGCCTCTTAGACGCTCCCACGACCATGATTGTTCATTTCCTAGGACTTTTTCAACAGCCTGTTAGTGATCTCCAGAGCCGCGATACTTTCGACTTCGGAGGCCGGTTGGGTAGGATCAACTCTACGGGTCAACAGCGTGGACCGTGTGCCACGGAAAGCAACCTTGGAGGATCGGTCCAAGGGCTCGGTGAAAGCGAGGTAATCGGACACGAATCCCGGTGGGTTAACGGTGTTCCCTTGGAAGTAGGCGGACACGGCGGTTGCGGGCGGATAGACGTGCTGACCGCCCGGCTGGCGACCAGTGTGGACGACGTAAGCCGCGCTTTCGTGGGTGGTGTGGTCATGAGTGAGGCTGCGAAGCAGGCAATATTTGTCGGCCTGCCGGGCCAGTTGCGGGAGCAACTGTCCGATGCGGATGCCGGATACGTTGGTTTCCAAGGGCGACTGGAACGGGCCGCAGAAATCGCGGCCGGCTTCGGGCTTGGGGTCGAACAGGTCAATGTGGCAGGGGCCACCGCAGAGCCAGATGTGGATCACGGAGCGAGCCCGGGCGGTGGGCGCGGGAGTGGCGGCGCAGAGCCCCCAGCCCCTCAGGAGCAGGAGTCCTGCCGCACCATAGAGGCAGTGTCGGAGCATTTCCCGGCGGGAAAGGGGTAACTCCAAGGCCTGGAACAAGCGTGTGACCTGCCGGTGGCCGGAGGGTGCTGACGTTCGTTGGCCTGTAAACATGAGCGCCTCCGAAGGTTTTCAGTGTCGGTGGACGAATTGTGCGCTATCAGTGGCAGCCACGCAAGGCCGGCGATGGACTTGAGCCGTACGACGACTGGGGGGCCAGATTGTTGCAGTATGGGTTGTTCGGAGTCGGTGTCAAAGCGCGACGGGCGGGGGGCCAGCTGCTCTTGCCAAGCGTGGCAGCCAGGGGTGGGGTTGTCCGGAGCGAGGGTTTGTCCTGAGCGGCTGGAGCCGGTGTCGCACCGGGCCAGTGATGGGGAGGGCAGGTGTCGTTGTCGGGCGCCGTGGGACTGGAGATGGGCGGGAGACCCAGCGACGAGAGGGCGCAAGTCGCGCCGTCTAGGGGGAGGAGAAATGACGGATTGTCAGGGAGTTGGCGGCTGGTTGATCAAGGCGGCGCGTTGTGTGGGCCAGGGACCTTGGAGAGCCGTGCATGGCTTGTGGAGGTGGGCGGCGGGCCGGTCTGGTCCCGGGGGGACATGCGAGGCACGCGGCGTCTGGGCAGGGGAGGGCCGGTTGGGGTTCCACTTGCGCGAGGGGGGGAAGAGTGGCCAGTCTGGCTTGGTGGGCAAGAGCTGGCGGAAGGTCTAGGCCCGGCCAAGGTTCAAGTCCGCATGGCGCTGACCTGACTTTTGCGCTCCGAGGATGTCTGGCAGCTGCAACCAGAGGCGCACGACGCGCTGCCTGTTTGTGCCTGCTGGCCTCTGATGGTGATCGCAGCGGTCGAACAATTCGAGGACCAGAGAGCCACCGGGTCGGTGGCGTGTGGGCGTAAAGGGCGGCCACGTGGACCCAAGGGAGCGCGTCGTGGAAGACTTCGACCCTCCACGGGCTGGGCCGGTGGAAGCGCGAGCTGGGTGCGCTCACGGCCCATGCCTCGAGGGCGACTCGGGCGTCACTAGTGGAGGCTGGAGCACGACGTGGGTCAGGGCATAGGGGTAACGCGGCTTGGAGCGAAGCAAAGCCTCGAAAAAGTCACGGTCTGGGGCTGCCTTTCCCAAGCAGGTTTGGCCCACCAAGTGCAAGGGCGGGACGCAGTGGAGCAGTGCTGATTGCAACAAGTCCCATGCCCCAAAAGCTTCGCCAGCGAGAGTTCCACTATGGGTACGACTGATGGACTGTGCTACGTGGGGGGTGGAGCCCAAGCTACGGGCGGCTCGCATGGTGGACAAACCGGGCGGAGACGGCATTTCGCCCGTTTCTGCTCCGGTCATATCGAAATGGCGGGCGCGCATGTTCCACGGGCGGCCGTGCGGTCTTGACGAGCTGCTTCCAAGGCATGGGGCGTCGAGTTTTCCGCAATGGGCTCGCTGAAAGCACTTGGCCCCGCTTGGAGATCCAGCAGCCGGCCGGCGCGGATATGAAACTGGGCAGGCATGGCCCCCGAGCCTGGTCACGGGCGCGCAGTCTCGGCTTCGGAGCTTCGGACCGGGAGATTTTACTGGAGGCGGTGCATGCCCTGGGGACATGTGGAGATCCGCGGGAATTTGATTTGCCGACGCAATGCGTTTCAAGGTGTGGGACCCTTTTCGGCAGGGGTCGTTTGGGGCGTATTACAGGGTTGTGGGTTGTGAGCCCGGCGGAAGGCTGCGGGGTTTCGGACTGTGCAAGTGACCGACAATTTTTGGCAACGCACCGTTAGCGTGGCTTTTGCCGGATGTGCAATCTTAAGGCTGCCATGAAAAGGAACGGGTATTGCATTCGACGGCGGTTTAGCATCCCTGGGGCGTTCACTCTGGTGGAGTTGTTGGTCACGGTGGCGGTGATCGCCGTGCTGGCAGGGTTGCTGCTGCCCGCCCTAACTTCCGCGCACGAGAGAGCGCGTCGCGTCCACTGTGTTTCGAACCTGCGACAGATTCATTTGGCGATCACGATGTACGCGGACGAGCACCAGGACTGGTTGCCGCCCAAGTTCGAGGTCAAGAAGACCGTGCTTAAGGCCGACGAGTTGGCCAAGGGCAAGCAACTCCAGACGGTCACCAATGGAATTCACATTGTTCTGGCTCCGTATTTGGGCAGCTCCGAGGCGCGGGCGCTGACGTCAGACGGTCGTTACAACGCTGCCCGGGTTTTCCTGTGCCCGTCGGACCGCGGGGACCTAACCAGCCGCGTACCAGTGTTCGAACGTCGCGGCACGAGTTATCAGGTCCAGGGTTCCGAGCCGGGTCGGAAAGCCGAGGACCAGCACAAGAACCGTTTGAGTCTGGCGATGACGACGGATGTGGCGCGGGACCTGTTCAAGCCCTGGGATTCGGACGATCCTCTGAAGGTAATGGAGAAGGTAGCCAAGGGTGAGCTGGGTCCGGTGAAGTGGCATGCGCGCTACTTTAACAAGGTGATGGGCGATGGTCGGGTCATCACACTCAGCACCAAGCAGCAGGACAAAGAATCGAAGGGTGACGACTAAAGCGGACCTTTAGCGCTGTATTTCAGCCTTTTCCGGCATGAACTCTCAAATCCAGCCCAAGCATACCTGGCTGATTCGCATGCGCCGCTGGCACCGGTGGAGCGGTGTGGCTGCCGCTCTGTTCCTGATTGTGTTCAGCGTTACCGGAATCGTGCTCAACTACAAGGGGCCCGTGTTAGGGGCTCTGGGATTGGCTCCGCGAAAGTCGGACACCGGGCTCCGGGCGTCCGAGCCCGCGCAGCCGGGCCCGAAGCGCGGGGAAGTACCCTCCCGGATTAAAGTCTCCACCGCGGCTGGGTTGGATACGCTGCCGATTTCGGCCGACGGCGCACTGCAAGAAGCTCTTGCCAGGTGGGGAGATGTGGAAGTGGAGCGCCTGGAGCTGCGGGTGGAACAGGGCCGGTGGGTGTGGAAGGTCCGGCGCACGGGTGGTGCGGAGCTTATTTTGGACGCAGCCAGCGGCGAGGCTGTCTTACGAGGGCGTTACGAGCGGATGGGCCCGTCGGATGCTTCGGGACAACCCGTGCGATACCTGGATTGGGGCAAGCTTTTGCTGGATTTGCATACGGGGCGGATTGGTGGGGCATGGGGCAAGGCCGTCATGACGGTGGCGGCCGGGGTGTTACTCTTCCTCAGCCTCTCGGGCCTTTACCTGTGGTGCAAACCGTTGCTCATCCGGCATGCCAAGATGCGGGTCGGTGCCCAGCTTGCCGCTGTGGACGCCCCCCGGAGCCAAAGCGGCTGGTCGCCCAGAGCTCCACTTCCGTCCCAGGAACGGTCCACGGATACTCCCGCTGTTCGCGTGGAGGAAGCTCCGGTGCGTGATTCGTGAAGGATGCGAATGTCAAGGAGAGAGGCCTGGGTTGCGAGTGCGCCGGGGGCGTGGGCCAGGGGCGCTCACGGGATCGCTGGGAAAGGTTGTGTCCACTGCCGGTCGCATTTGTGTCTGACAAACCGATGGGGTTCGTTTGTATCTGACAGTTCCAGAAAGATTATGAACATGCACAATGTCTCGAGCTCATGGATGCGTTACGGGTTGGGTTACGTGGTGACCTTGGCTACTGCCTGCGGTCTGTATGCCAATCCGGTGTTAGTTCACAGTTTCTCCGCCGAGACAAAGGTCAAGGGACCGTTGACGGCGCTGGACGGGTTCCTATATGGCGTGGCGGAGAAAGGAGGTGTCGCCAACCATGGTTACATAGGTCGGTTTGATCCGGTGCAGGGCACCTGGACCGTGGTTCATGAATTTTCTACAGAAACCAAGATCCGTGGAGGTTTGGTGTCCGTGGGACGGGAGCTGTGGTTTGTCTGCGAGAAAGGAGGTGCCGGCGGCCAAGGCTATCTGGGGAGTTACGATCCTTCCACGGGCGTGCTGAGCGTTCTGACGGACTTTTGGGAGGAAACGAAGCCGAAGACGGCGCCCGTGCGCTTGGACGATCGGGGATGGTATTTTCTGACCGAAAAACGGGGTGCAACGGGATTGGGGGCGTTGATGCGGTGGGAACCGGGAGTGGGTCTGCAGGTTGTGGCCAGTTTTGATTCCGGAACCGGGGTCAAGTTCGAGGCACTTCCCGTGCGCGTTGAAGGGAGTGTGTGGTATGCTGCCCGGGAGGGAGGAGATCTCACCCAGATGGCGGGCAAAGGCGCCGGGACGATTGGCACGGTCGACCTGGCTACGGGCACGGTAACGCGGAGACTTGCGCTGCAGGCGGCCTTGCATGGGGCCAAGATTCGGGCCTGGGTGCCCTATGAAGGGCGGCTTTACTATGCTGCCGAGGAGGGCGGCGACCTGGGCCTGAATGCGGGGAAAGGCTTTGGGGGGGTGGGCTGGTACGATCCGACCAGCAACACCGCCCGGCTGATTTTTGTGTGCGATGGATCCGGCAACGGCGCCAAGCCCCGGGCCTTGGTTGTTGTTCAGGACACCCTGTACTTCCTCTGTGGCGAAGGTGGTCCCAACGGCGGCGGCACGATAGGCCGGATTCAGGATGACCGCGTGGAGATCGTGGCGGTGCTGGGCGCCGGTACCGGGGCCAAAGCCGAGGCTCTCACTTGGTGGGGTAGGGGCCTTTATTTCACCACGGAGTTGGGTGCGGCGCACTGGTTTGGCGGGATAGGGATGTATGAGGTGGCGGCGCACCTGGGGGGCGCTGCCCCTGCTCTGGCTTGGCGCCGAACGGCCCAAGGCTTGGAACTACAAGTAATGGGGGATTTGTCCGGTCCGTGGATTGTGGAAAGCGCGACGGATCTGGCGGGCCCGTGGGGGCAGGTGACCGCCTGGATGCCAGGAAGCGGCTCTATGGTGGTCCCGATGAACGAACCGGCTCGGTTTTTCCGGCTTCGGCGGGTGGGGCCTTGAGGGTTGGATTTGAGGGTTGGATGCGTGGGTGCCGCCGCCTGCGGCTTTCGAATGCTCCAGCGGAACAGCTCGGCTGCGACTTGGCCCCACTGCGGCAGAGCCAAAGATTCTGGGCCTTTGGTGCTCTAGGCTCTCGCCTGTGTTCGCAGCAAGGGAGGCGCCACCTGCATCAGCTTCAAGCCTTTCCGATGCCGAGAGCCCCACGCCCATCTTCAACGTCTCTGTCTTCGCTGCTGATGGACAGCTTGCCGGTCCTTGACCGCGCCGATCCAGCCCACTAGAGTTTCTGTGTATTCGGCGGTGCGGCAGTCATGTGCAAGATCCGGTTCCAGCAGGTGGTGATGGGGTTGCTGGGTTTACTGACGTTCCAAACGTCCTTCGCCCAGCTTCAACCAGAGATTTTCCAAACCTTCGGATATCGCATCCCGAGCCCCGAATGGATCGGGATCTGGTGGTGCGAGGGCACCCGGAAGGTGGGGCGGGAAAGCGATGGACCGGGACCGGAGTCTGTGGTATTGCCGATAGGCCTGGCGGCCGCACGCAACGAGTTCGAGTCCTTTCAACTGGTCCTTCGGTCCGATCGGCCGGCGAGCGTCCGGTCGATCCGGATGGAAAGCTGGTTTGGCATCGATGGGTTGGCAAGGGGCGTCGTTGCGGCGTTGCCGATTCAGATCCGGGTGGTGGAGTACGTACAGGTCCTCTTGCGTAGTGACACTTGGGGCGCTGCCGGGGCGTGGCCGGATCCTCTGCTACCCTTCGCGGGCCCTCTGCCCCTGCCTCCGGATGTGAACCAGCCATTCTATATCACCCTGTATGTGCCCAAGGACACACCCCCGGGCCGTTACACAAACACGCTGAGCCTGGAACTCGACGTGGGAGGGTCCGTCCGCATCCCGCTGGAATTGCGAGTCTTCGGCTTTGCCCTGCCTGAAGCACCGAGTACGCAAACGGCCTATTACTCGGATGTGGATTGGACATGGCACCGGTTCCAGAGCTTCTCTGAACGTCGGCAGATCTGGGACCTGTACATGCAAATGTACAAGGCTTACCGTTTGGCGCCTTATTCGCCCCATCTTTACGCCCCCATTACTTGGACCAACGTGGGAACTCAGTTACAGGTCAGTTTCTCTGATTTTGATGCGGCCATGAGCCGCTATTTGGATGAATTCGGTTTTACCGCGTTCAACCTGTTCGGTCACAAGTCTCCTCCCTTTCCGAGTCCATTGGAGGGTTACTTTAGATTTGACACCAATTGGTTTGTTCGGTTCGAGGTGCTCATGGACCGTATAGTCCACCATTTACGGCTTCGGGGCTGGATGGATCGCGCCTATTGTTACTGGATCGACGAGCCTCGAACCAACGACATGCCCGCTCTGATCGCCGGAATGGACGCCCTCCGGGCCGCTGCCCCGGATCTGCGGCGGTTGCTCACCTTTAACGTAATGCCGCCCGAGCCGTGGAACAGTCAGCTCAACGGCCGGGTGGACATCTGGACCCCCATGGCCAACCTGGCGATCTTGCCCCGCTTTACCAACCGTATGGCCTTTGGGGAAGAACTGTGGTGGTATGTCTGTGTGGATCCTCCGGCACCTTATCCAAACTACTTCATCGATCACCCTGCTTGGGCGCACCGGATTCGTTTCTGGGCCCAGCAGGTCTACGGAGTTCGAGGCGACCTGTATTGGGCGATCAACTACTGGGCCAGGCCTGATCATACTAGTCCGTGGGAGAGGACGCGTTCCTGGGATTGGTCCCGTGCGAATGGCGACGGCTTGTTGGTTTATCCCCCGACGCGACAGCCGCCCACCAACGCGCAGGTTGTGGCGCCCATTGCCACCCTTCGGCTCGAACAGGTTCGGGAAGGACTCGAAGACCGCGAGTACTTCTGGGTGGGGGAAAAGCTGCTTGCACAGGCTGAACGCCGGTTGGGTCCGCAGGACCAGCGCGTGCAGCAACTGCGTGAGCGGTTTCAGGCAGCGCTGGCCTTGGTTCCGAACCTGGCTCAACTGCAGCCGGAGGTAACAGACCTTTACCATCGCCGGCGCGCTCTGGCAGAGGCTATGGAAGCGGTGGACGAAGGGTGGCCCTGGTGGGTGCGCGAACCGGTCAGCAAGGGTGTGGCGAGCGGGGAACGTTGTGTCCTTGCCGCTGAAGCCCTCGGTTGGCCGGTCCCGGCGTATCAGTGGTATCGCGACGGAGAGCCCATTCCGGGGGCCACCAAAGCGCAACTGATCCTCAGTTCATTTTCCGCCCTGGATGAAGGTACTTATTTCGTAACAGCCTCCAACCCACTGGGCACCATCACCAGCCGTGTGGCACGGGTGTTGGGAACCTGGGACCGTGCCCCTGAGATCGTGCATCAACCTCAAGGTCGGGTTGTGGATGAAGGGTGGTCCGTTGTACTGACGGTAGCCGCAGTGCCCGAGACTGTGATGAATTATCAGTGGTATCGGAACGGAACGCCTCTGACAAATGCAACGGCTCGCCGGGCTGCGCTTGACCTGGGGCGGGTGACCCATGCCGCCAATGGCGACTACTGGGTTGTGATCTCTAATGCTCTGGGTGTGACCACCAGTGAGGTGGCGACCGTGCTGGTGAAACCTCCGGCTTGGGAGTACCGAACCTTCCTGAGGAGTTCAGGCTCTTGGAAGATGTGGTATGGCACTGAGCCCCCACCGGAGGACTGGACTCGATCGGACTTCGACGACGGGGCCTGGGCGACCGTGCAAGCCCCCGTTGGGTTCGGGTACGAAGATTCCCAGCCGGCTACTGTGCTACCCAGCACCAACCTGTTGGCCCCGCACAGTGTAGCTTTTCGGAAGCGTTTCTACGCTGTTCGGAATCCTGCGACAAACATGCCCGTGATTGCCTTGAGCGTGCTGGATGGGGCTGTGGTGTACTTGAACGGAAGACGAATCTTCGCCTTTCAGGCCCCGCAAGATTCTCCGATTCCTTGGGGCCCGGCCACCGGACCTGGCGCGTGGGGGTGGTTACCCTTAATGATTACGATTCCCACGAACGCCTGGGTTGATGGAACCAACACACTGGCGGTGTCGGTCCATCGGTATAACCGGGAGGAACCTCTGGTGGCGTGGTGGAGTTTCGACGCACCAGGGGGTTGGTGGCTCGATGCTGCCGGCCGTCATCACCTGCAGCTTCGCGGCACCGGCCCCACCCCCATCGCAGCTCGTTGGCAAACAGGCATTACTAATGCGGGCGCCGATGGTTGGTTGGAGGCTGCTGACCATCCGGACCTCCGGGCCGTGGGCCCATTCACCATCGGAGGCTGGTTTGCTTTTGGACAGCAAACTGGGGCAGACCCTGCCTCCGTGGCGATTGAGAAGCCCGGAGAATACGCCCTTTACTACACCGGCACGCAAACGAACCGGTACCGGTTTCGCCTCGGCGATGTGGAAGTGTCGGATCAAACGGCGGGGACCCGGTCCGGACAATGGCGATTCGTGGTGGCGTGGTTCGACGGCACCAATGCCTGTATTCAAGTGGACAATGGAACCGTCTGGCGCACGAACGCTACCGCACCCACGCCGGGCTCTGAACCGGTTCGGTTGCTGCGTCGGCTGGGCCCGTTGGGAGGTTTTGCCGCGGACGATGTCTTTTTCTTCCGGCGGGTTTTATCGGCTCAGGAACGGCAACAACTTTATTTCAACGGGGTTCAAGCCATCCTCCCAGCTCCTGCACTGTGGTTCAACGCAGAGGCGGCTGGCTCGGTGGCCAGCTTGCCCGTGATTGCCAGTCAAATCGGCGGAGGACTTCATCGGGTCGTGGGCCGAGCTGGGGAACCCGCATGGCTCGAACTGAATGTGGTCAGCGCCTGGCCGGTGCAATATCAATGGCTCAAGGACGGTGTGCCCGTGCCTGGTGCCACTGACCGGCTGTTGCGCTGGAGCCAGCTCCAGGGCAGCGACACCGGCTGGTACAGCCTGATGGCCAAGAACCGGGGCGGTACCGTCACCAGCGCGCCGGTGCGCGTGGTGGTGGTGGAGCGGCCCCAGCTTCAATGGGCTCCCACGGCCACGCGGGGTATCGGCCAGCTTTCTTGGTCTGCGGTGGCGCCGGATCTCACCGTCGTTTGCGAGGTGTCGACCAACCTGGTCGATTGGATGGAATGGTTCCGGTGGGGCCCCGGTGAACACCCGACTCATGTCCCGGTACCCATGACAAATATCGGAAATCAGGGGTTTTATCGGCTCCGCCTGGAGTGGTGAGCTCTGGCGGTGCCATGGCGTGCGTGGAAACGCAGACGTAGGACGGGAGGCGATGGCGGGGGGGTGATGGCGCCCGGCGGTTTGTCTGTGCACTGGAGCTGGAATCGGCGCTGTGCATTCGGTGGAGGCGGTACGGTTGAAGCTGCGCGTGTGGCGAGGTGCTTGCCGATAGTCCCGAGGGTCCGAGTTGGACGGTGCTTGGAGTTCGAAAGCAGCGCAATCCCAACTGAGCGTTCGGTCGTCTCTGGATCGGCACCTGGGTGCATACTCCGAGAGCACCCCGAGTGGGCGGCAGCCCGGGGCGCCTGCCGGTGACCCGACCCACGTGGAAGGATCACTCTGGTTGATGGGCAACACGGAGGAAGACCCGGCTGATGCGCGCCGGATTCACAGCAGGTCAGGTTACCGCTTGAGGCTGCGTTTTCTGCGCGGTTTGCGAGGGGTCGGTGGCGGTGCGCGCACACTCGGGTGAGGTCACCGGAGGGTGCGTTTCGCCGGCCCATGCCGGGATTGATCCTTTGTCGGAGTGCTCCGTGCACACGTCCGCGGTGCGCATTCTCGGGGTTTTCCCCGGGGGCGCGGTTTGTGCGCCTGGTCTTTGATTGTCTCGGCGGTTTTGCGGGCCTGCAGGGCATTGGGGGTTAAGCGCGGTAATGCCGGGTCTACGGGTGGGATCGGTGCGCGGATCTGCCGGAGCTATGGGGATGGCGAGGGAATTGGTGGCCTTGCCTGGTCTTCGGCCCTGAGGATTCAGCCGTACAGCGCCGCCAGCACGCGTCCCAACCGCGCTACACCGGTACGGATGGCCTGCTCGCTGGCGTGGCCGAAGCTGAGCCGCATTTCGTGATCGGGCGTACGGCGGGTCGGATCCAGTGCATAGCAAAATCGGCCCGGTACGTAGAGCACGTCTGCTGCCAGTGCCCGTTGGAATAACGCAGAGCGCGGGCCGGTGCGCACGCGGCGCGGCAGGCGCACCCAGACGTACATGCCGCCGCGCGGGTCGGTCCAGTGTGCTTCGGGCGGGAAATGGCGGCGCAGAGCAGCGGTCATCCAAGAGGCCTTGGTGGCGTATCGCCTGCGCAGTTGGATCACGTGCTGGTCGTATTCACCGCTTTCCAGGGCTGCCAGCAGGAGGTGTTGCCCCAAATTACTGGTGCCGAAGTCGTGGTTGCCTTTGAGGCACAACACGGCGCTGCGCACCGGCTCGGGCAACACCCCAAAACCCACGCGGACACCGGTGGCGAAGGGTTTACTGTAGGTGCCGGCGTAGAGAACACGCTCCGGACCGGTGGGGGTAGCCAGCGCGGAAGCGGTGTCCGGCCCGGCAAAGCGGAGTTCCCGATAAGCCGCGTCTTCCAACAGGTAAATCGGATGCCCGGCCCGACGCTCGTAGTGGCGGAGCAGATCCAGGATGGCGGTCTTGCAGGCAAAAGACGTGGTGGTGCCGGTGGGATTTTGGTGGTAGCTGACCAGGTAGAGCATTTTTACCCGATGCAACCGGTGCTCCCGACGCAGTTGCTCCAGCACCGCTTCGAGGCGATCCGGGTCCGGTCCCTCGGAGGTCAGGGGAATCCCGCGTGTTTCCACACCGCGACACGAGAGAATCCCAAGGAACACGAAGTAGGTAGGATCTTCGACCAACACCACGTCACCGGGGTCACAAAGCACTTCGCAAAGAAGATACAGCAATTGCTGCGAGCCATGCGTGATCACGATGGCGTCCGGGTGGTAGACCTGCTCCGGAAGCTGCCCCGGGGCCGTGGCCGCATCCTGCTCGTAGAGGCGGGAGGCGGTCAGGCGTCGCAAGGCGGGCAAACCGGGGGTGGAGCCGTATTGCAGGGCCGGTTCGCCGGTGGCCCGACGCGCCAAGAGCCGGGTCAGCAATCGTCGGGTTTCAGCCACGGGCAGGGTGGCATCGTCGGTGAACCCTGCCGCCAGCGAGACCAGGTGGGGTCTTGCCAACACCTGCTCCATGAGCCAGGAGATGGGCGGCGGTTTGAGCCGCCGTCCCAGGGCGGATAAGGCTGTTGTTTTCAAACTGCGCCCCATGGTACGTGGGACTCATCGATAAGCAACCGGCATCCCTTGGTGCGAGGCTCCGGGCTACTCGGAGCACCCTTGCGGGCCGGGACCCGGGCAGCCAGGGGGCCGTCTCGCTCCGGGTTAGGTGTTGCACGGGCACAGGTTGCTGCCTGCGGGGCGACCGGCATCTTTTTTGTGAGACAGCGGCCAAGCGCCAGTCTACTGTCACGCCGACGTGCCTCCAGCCCGGCTGGTCCTTGGGGGCAACGGAGGACAGGCAGGACTTGTCCGTGCGGGCTGGGTCCGGACCTGCCCCTCATTAAACCGTGCACCTCACGGGCTCGCAGCCCAGTAACAACGGAGCCGGAGGAAGCCGGCAGCACCATTCAGACCGAAGAGGCGGAACGTGCCGGTCCGGGTCCCATCCGGGTTGGACTGCCAGGAACCGAGATCGAATTGGGGCGCCGTAAACAGTACGTCCCCTGCAAACTCGGCAAGCACGGTTGCCGCAGGATCCTCGCGCACAGTGATGGAGGCTTCCCAGCTACCCCAGGGCGAAAGGGTCAGCACCGGTTGCGGAAGACGGTCCGCGCAGTCCGGACGAGTCAGCCACAAATATTCCACCCAGTTGGGCAGTCCGTCCCCGTCGGGGTCGGCTTCGGCCGTCTGCTGGGCGGGAGGTTGATTCCCCAGCTGCCCACGCGCCCGCTGGGAAAAACCGGGGCTCGTGACGTTAGCGTCGGAAATCAACACCAACAGCGTGGGCCAGGGCCACCGTGAGCCCTCGGCTTGGGCGGCCAAGACCAAGGTTTCGATGCCTTCGGGTCGGTCGTCATGGAGGGCTTGCAGCGTGACCGTCCACTCCGTCTGGCCGTCATTGAGCGTGGCCACGCCGGGTGAAAGGGTCCAATCCTCGTCCCACTTGGCCGTGCCGTCCATGGGGAACAAAAATACGTTGAGCATGCCATCGCTTCCGTCCACCCGTCGGAGGGTGATGGGGTAGCTCTGTCCCTCGCGGAGTTGGACCTGCCGTTGCTCGAACACAACACGGCCCGGGCGCTTGTCATTGTCGACAATCTCCAGCGTTGCGTCCAAGTGCGACGGATCCGCGGGATAGATGGCGGCATTGTGCGGATTGCCGAGCCCGTATTTCACCGTTTCGGTGGTTTCCTTTTCCGTGTCGTTCAGGATGGTGACAACAAAGGACTTGTTGGTTTCGCCCGGGGCAAAGACCAGGGTTCCGTTTTCCGGGCCCACGAAATCCACACCGCGGATGGCCGTGCTGGCGAGAGCGTCGAACCGGTAATCCACACGAACCTCGTAGGAAACCGGGCGACTCAAACCGACGGGCGGTGACGGTGGTGACATGTCTCCTCCGGGCCGGCGGGCATGCATGCGCCATTCTCCCCGCGCTTGTCCTACCGTCAGCGTATCAGTCCATGCAGTGGTGTCAGGGCCCGTTTCGGCCACTGTTTGCCAGGTCTCACCGGTCCGTCGTTCGACGCGGTAACCGAGGCAGGGCCCTGCGGTCCAGGGGTCCCAGCGGAGCAAAACCGTGCCCTCTGGGTTGAGGGTGGCAGTTGGCCCGGTCACTCCCGGCAAGGGTGTCGGTAAGGGCAGAGGCCCTACCGTCACGGATGCACCGGTCAAGCCATCCACGTTCACGGGGGTAACTCGGTACCAACGTCGAGCTTCCTCGAACGGCCGCGGCACGGCCCACAACGGGACAGAGGTCAGCTCCCCGGCCAACAGGTCTTCGAACGGACCGTCCGGGCTCATGGCTGCTTCGATACGCCACAAAGTCAGTTCAGGCGTCGTATCGCGAATCCGCAAAGCCGGCCCCCCGTCCAACTCGTTGCTCTCCACCGCGACGCTCAGCTGGCCGGGCCGTGGTTGCGTCAATCCAGGGAAAGCCACGGACACAGGTTTGCTCCTGGGCCCCTTGACGCCGGTTGCACTGAGTCCGGCAACCCAGTAAGTGGCCTGCGGCAGAGGTGCCGAATCCACGAAGTTAGGTTGTCGGATTGGTTCGGGACCGCTGACCAACATGGGTGCTGCACCGGGGACACTCCGATCGACGTGAAACCCGCCCGGCGCCCACGCCCGGTCCACTGGACTCCAGAGCAGGACCACCCGTTGGCGACCCGCCACCGCTCGTAAGGCCGTGGGCGCAGGTAACGGACCGCCTACCGTGAAAACGATGCTGGTCCGCAGTACCGCCCCTTGCACCGTGGCCAATTCCACTTCCCAGCGGTGGGGACCGGGAGCCAACGCCCACTCCAACGGCAGCTCCATCTGGACCTCGTTTTCTGCGAGCTTGGCAAAGGCATTCAGCAAACGGTCGTCCAGCCGACAGTTGAGGCTCCCCAGCACAACGGGGTTTCCCTCAGCCTCCGCAAACCGCAGCCGGAAAGAGGGCTTGCCTGATACTCCTACGGCTCCGGGCGTCGGTGTCACTTCCGTGATCACAGGAAGTTCTCCCCCCAGAGGCCTTACCCCAGGCCCGGCGATTTCCCCGCCTGGGACAGTCAACCGGGCCACGGCCATGCCGCCTAGTCCTAGTCCGCCCACTCGTGCGGGGGATCGGATCTGGAGTGGAACCCCGGCGCCCGATATCCGAGCCGTTCCATCCGAATAACAATCCACCACTGCGGCTGCCCACCGCCCCTCCAGCCCGGCATCGCTCCCGTCCGCAGCCTGAATCGGGCTCCATCAAGAAGCCTGCCCCGGTTGCGGCCGATAAGCGCCCTCCACAAAATCAAGCAGCCAATCTTCCACGGCCCCGCCCGGCGTGGTGACAAACCAGCCCACCAGGTCCGGGATCCCCAGAAATCCGTCCACCAGATTGCCCAGGGCCTTGTAGACGATCATCCGCGCGTAGCGGCGAGGATCCATGCGGATGTCTGCAATCAGATTTTCCAAGGCCACTTTCAAGAGCGCTGCCCGGCGGTCCAGGCTGCCCCGCCCCACAACGGATCTTGCCCCCCAGACTGTGCGAGGTCAGAACCACCTCCTGTGCGTTGCAGAAGCGCACCCGCAGATGCACGTTGCGGCCTATGAACTCACCGCCCACTTTCACCGCGTCTCCGGGCTGTAACAAATGCCCGGAGAACAAAAGGATCGGATCCAGCAACCTGCCGGGCCGCGCCACCAGTTGAGCACCGTTGGCCGAAACCACCAAAGCACAAGGAATACGGATGTCCTGCTCCCTCTCCAACTGGTAAGTATCCTTGCGAATCTTCAGACGCACTCACCCAGACACCAGTCCGCCCTCCTCGGATGCACTGGCGTCAGCCCAAACCGTGGCCACGGCCCGGCCCCCCTCGGATGTGACAAGCGCTCCGGACTGTACGTGCACGCCCTCCACCGAGGTGACCGAGATCTCGGCGCCGGGCAGCTGCTCCAGTCGCGGCTTTATCTTCGCGCGTCCCTCGGAATCGTCGATATAAGGTTGCACCGACCAGGCGTACACCGGCAACGTCTCACCCAAGGCTCCCCCGGCAGCAACGCTAATGGGAAACCACACATCCACACCAGCCGTGAAGGATATCGAGGGTGTCCAATTGCTACTCGTGTGGAGCACCGCACGGCCTGCGACGCGGATGAATTCCCTGAGCACTTGTCCATGGGTCATGGGCAATATCATGGTGGCCAAGCCCTCCTCCACGGTCCAGGGAGGGCCGCCCATCTTCAGAGTCAGACCTAGCGGCTGGACGTCCGGCGGCAGCGTTCCTTTGAAACTGGCAGCCACCGAAATCTCCACCGGCCGCGATGCTGTGTAGACCAGGACGTGTGGAAAGTTGTCTGCCGCACCTTCTTCGTGGAACCTAGCATCGGCTCCGTCAATCCTGACCCACACGTCCCAATCCCTCGCAACCTCCGGTGCCAGGGGCAGCTGGTGAAGTTCGGCCTGCAGCCTTCCAGAAGCCACGACTATGCCAACCATCCATAAGACATACAGGGACTTACCGGCCCGCGGAACAGGTGAAGGAAGCGGTTTCATAAAGCCAGCCTGCGGACGCTTCCCTGGTCCCCCGACTACTTGGGGGGCCCCCCGGCCTTATCTGTCGACACGCCAACGCTTGATACGTCGGTGACTACATAACACGATCTGTTTGTGTCGACAAGTCTGGAAACACATGCTCATGAAGCGGATGCGCTCTTCACCTTTGGAGTGCCCACCAGAGGAAGCCCCAGAAAAACGAGTGATTCGTCAATATTGTCGCGGCACTCACCTGCACCAATCGGGCGAATTTGGAGGGTTGTTCAAAACTGAATTGCACGCTTTAGAGGGGAACCTACCGACTCGGGGGCAGGTTCCGGTTTTCTACCTGTCACCGGCCAGCTCGGCGGCTGCAGGGAGCAAGCAGCTCTGCAGGCGGAGCTTCGCTGTCTTCCAGGCCGAGGCCGCCTGTTCGGGTTCGGGTACACCCACCGGGGGGCGGCATGGGAGCCGGCCGTCTGGGGTACATGCTCCCGGGTGAGCCACCCATAGGGTCGAGCGTGCAACGGGCTTGGAAGATTGGGGTGGGGCGGCAGGTCTCCGGCAGCAGTACAGGGGTCCGACAGCGCCAGCAAGCTGGCGCACTGCAAACGCCTCGCGAGTGGGGAGGCGCCTTGCGGAGTTGCGGTGGCGCATGGACTACGGCGGCTTGCCGCCGCCGTGTGAGGCGGGCGGGGGGTGCAAGCCGCCTTTCATTGGGATCTGATGACCATGGATTGAAGCAGGGACGCCTGGGGGCTCGCGCTGCAGGAGGGCCGCTGCGTGCGGGGAAACGGTGACCTAGCAGGGTGGTCGATCTGCGGGAGCACCGGCAGCGGAAGGACGATCGGAGTACGCAACGGCGGGAGGAAGGGCCGGGCGGTGGGGCGGTGGATGCCAGCTGCGGGGAGGATGCGTGTCAGTTCCAGCGGACTGGCCAGTTTTGGGCTCCGCTTGGGAAGAAGCTCTGATGGGTCGGGACACCTTCGGACGCAACCGGCAGCGGCCCCTGCTGTTCCTGTGCGTCAAGGGGGGCCAACATGTGAAATGCGCCGATGAAGCGGCGCAGTTTATTTTTCCGCCTGTTCCGGGCCGTCCCAGGGCAGGATTGCCTGGAAACTGGCCTGCGTATGAAGGGGCGCAAGAGGTCGGCAGAGCCCGGTTTGGTCTGGCCTGAAGCGGGTCCACACTCCGCTTTTGTCACGGGCCCTCGGCAAAAGCACGGCGCTAGGGACCCAACTTAGGTTTTGGCATCCGGTGGCCAGGTGGCGATTGCCCATCCGCTTGGCGAGCGCACTGGCGAATCCGTGGTTGGCGACCTACCGAGATGAAGCCTGCGGTTGGAGGAGAGGTGTGGTTCGCTTTCGGTAGACACGCACCCGGAGGGTTCCGGCCCGCCGGGTGTTCTGCGTGTCTATGGTTTTTGACGTCATTGGCACGCTCCGGGGCGAGGCGGGTGCACAGCGTCTCGATCGCTGCGCTGGCCGTGCGCAGCAGGCAGCTGGCGCGCTGCAAAGGCCTTGCGCAATTCGGATCTGGGGGAGCTGGGAGGCACATGCCAGAAGCAGCGATGGCGGAGTGACGGCCGCCCACCCTGCGGACCGGACCGGTAGGATGGATGCGGCGTCTGGCGGAGCCCAGAAGAACGTTTGACGGCCAGCGGTCTCCGGCCTAATTTTGCGCCCGCTGGTTGGGTGGTAGCTGCCCGGGTTCCTGTGGGTGATCCGATTTGGGCATGAAAACGCTGGCTCATTTCTTCACATCGTCCGTGGGGCGCAAATTCCTGATGGCCGGCAGCGGCGGGTTGTTGTTCCTGTTCGTCGTGGGCCATTTGTTAGGGAATTTGCAAATCTTTTTGCCTCCGGAGTCGATCAACAACTACGCGCGGTATTTGCAGACGCACCCGGAATTGGTGTGGCCGGTGCGACTGGGCCTGCTGGTGTTGCTGGGCGTGCACGTGTGGGCGGCTGCCACGCTGACCGTGGAGAATCGAGCGGCGCGTCCGGTGAGCTATTGGGGGAAACCGGCGCCTTACGGGGCTGGGCTGGCGTCGCGCACCATGATGGTGACAGGGCTGGCCCTGGCGGCGTTTGTGATCTATCACCTGTTACACTACACGGTGGTGGTGGAGGGGGTGAGCGGCACGGAGATTTCCCTGCGCGCGCTGAAGGCCCGGCACGACGTCTACGCCATGATGGTGGCCGGCTTCAGTGTTTGGTACGTGTCCTTGTGCTACATCATTGGGGTGGGGGCGCTTTGTATGCATCTGGGTCACGGCTTGGGGGCCATGTTCCAGTCCCTGGGTTGGAAAAATGCCACGTACGGGCCGTGCCTGGACCGGGCCGCCCGGGTGGTGGCGCTGGTGATTTTTCTGGGGTACAGCTCGATACCGGTGGCGGTGCTCTGCGGGCATGGTCGGGAGTATCTGAAGCAGGTGGTGGAACAGACCGGAACTGTGTCAACGCCAAGCCATCCGCGGTAAGGAAGAGAAAGCCATGGCCACTCTCAATGCACACATTCCTTCAGGTCCGCTGGCCCTGAAGTGGACGCGGCATCGGAATGAATCGCGTCTGATCAGCCCGGCCAACAAACGGAAGTACCGGGTCATCGTGGTGGGAGCCGGCCTGGCCGGTGCCTCCGCATCGGCGGCGCTGGCGGAGCTGGGCTACGAGGTCCACAACGTGGTGTACCATGACTCTCCGCGCCGGGCGCACTCGGTAGCGGCGCAGGGCGGCATCAACGCTGCCAAGAATTATCAAAACGACGGGGACTCGGTCTGGAGACTGTTCTACGACACCATCAAGGGAGGCGACTTTCGCGCGCGCGAGGCCAATGTCTACCGGCTAGCGGAGGTTTCGGCCCAGATCATTGACCATTGTGTGGCGTTGGGAGTGCCGTTTGCTCGGGAGTACGGTGGGTTGTTGGACAATCGATCGTTCGGTGGCGCGCAGGTTTCGCGCACGTTTTATGCGCGGGGCCAGACCGGTCAGCAGTTGTTACTCGGCGCCTACTCGGCTCTTTGTCGCATGATCGCTGCCGGTGCCGTGAAGTCTTACACGCACTGTGAGATGCTGGATTTGGTGGTGGTGGACGGTCATGCCAAGGGCATCATCGTGCGGGACCTACGCTCCGGACGGCTCGGACGGCTCAACGGGGATGCGGTGGTCCTGGCCACCGGGGGTTACGCCAACGTCTTTTATCTCTCCACCAATGCGGTGAACTCGAACGCCACAGCGATCTGGCGTGCCTACAAGCGCGGTGCCTGTTTTGCCAACCCCTGTTTCACCCAAATCCATCCCACGTGCATTCCTGTCAGCGGGACCTACCAATCCAAGCTGACCCTGATGAGCGAGTCCCTGCGCAATGACGGCCGCATCTGGGTGCCCAAACGTCCCGAAGATTGTAGCAAGCCGCCGAATCAGATCCCCGAAAGCGACCGGGACTATTACCTGGAACGGATGTACCCGGCCTACGGGAACCTCTGCCCGCGTGACATTGCCAGCCGCGCCGCCAAAAAAGTGTGCGACGAGGGTCGTGGCGTGGGTCCTGGCGGGCGCGGCGTGTATCTGGACTTTTCCGACGCGATCCGGCGGCTCGGCGTGGCCAAGGTGCGCGAGCGCTACGGCAACCTCTTCGACATGTACCGCGAAATCACCGGAGAGGACGCCTACCAGGTGCCCATGCGCATCTATCCGGCTGTCCACTACACCATGGGCGGGCTGTGGGTGGACTACAATCTCATGAGCAACCTGCCGGGGCTCTTCGTCATTGGGGAGGCCAATTTTTCCGACCATGGAGCCAACCGGCTCGGGGCCAGTGCCCTGATGCAAGGGTTGGCCGACGGTTTTTTCATTCTGCCGGTCACCATCGCCAACTACCTGGCCACGGTGGATCCGGCCCGGCGCCCCTCCACCGATCACTCCGCTTTCGCCGAAGCGGAAAGCCTGGTGGCCGATCGCTTGCGCCGATTGCTGGACTGCCGCGGCAAGCGAACCCCGAGCGAATTCCATCGCGAGCTGGGCCAGCTGCTCTGGGATTATTGTGGCATGGCACGCAACCGGACAGGACTGGAACTGGCCCTGCGACGCATCCCGGAATTGCGCGAGGAATTCTGGCACAACGTAACTGTCCCGGGCGAGGCCACCACGCTGAACCAGGCGCTGGAGCGGGCCAATCGTGTGGCCGACTTTCTCGAACTGGCCGAACTCATGTGCCTGGATGCGCTGCATCGGGAGGAAAGCTGCGGCGGCCATTTCCGCGAGGAACACCAGTTGCCGGACGGCGAGGCCAAACGGGACGACGAGCACTTTGCCTACGTGGCGGCCTGGGAATACGCTGGTCCCGACCGCGCCCCCGTGCTCCACCGTGAACCCCTCGTCTACGAAGAGGTTCAGATGACCACCCGCAGCTACAAGTAAGCTGGCGGACCGGGAATCTTCGAAGTCGATTCTGACGGTGCCATGAAAGTCACATTGAAGGTCTGGCGACAAAAAGATGCGCAAAGCCCCGGCCGGTTCGTCACCTATCCCACGCCGGAGCTCAACCCGAACATGTCCTTTCTGGAGATGTTGGACGTGGTCAATGAAGAGCTCATCCGGCGGGGCGAGGAACCGATTGCCTTCGACCACGATTGTCGGGAGGGCATTTGCGGTACCTGCTCCCTTGTCATCAACGGTAAGCCGCACGGGCCTCACCGGGGCGTGACTACCTGTCAAACTTACATGCGCAGTTTCCGCGACGGCGAGACCATCGTCATCGAGCCGTTCCGGGCCCGTGCGTTCCCGGTGATCAAGGACCTGATCGTGGACCGCAGCGCGCTGGACCGGATCCTGTGGGCCGGTGGGTTCATCAGTGTCCGGACCGGCAGTGCCCCGGAGGCCAACACTCTGCCGGTGCCCAAGGACGTGGCCGAACGTGCCATGGACGCGGCCCAATGCATCGGCTGCGGCGCCTGTGTGGCTGCTTGCAAGAATGCCAGTGCCATGTTGTTCGTGGCGGCCAAGATTTCGCACCTGGGGCTGTTGCCCCAAGGGCAGCCGGAGCGGTATCGGCGTGCGCGGGCGATGGTCGAACAAATGGATCGGGAGGGGTTCGGCGCTTGCACGGTGACCGGTTCCTGCGAGGCGGTGTGTCCCAAGGGCATTGGCCTGGAATTCATCGCCCGCATGAACCGTGATTACGCCATGGCCCTGCTCAAGGGCGATCCCATCCAACGCGCCGCTGCAGCCATTTAAAGCAGGCTCGTCCAGGTTTTGCGGCTTTTGCTGAGGGCGGTGCCGCCACCTGCCCTGCCAAGCGGCCTTGGTCGCCACGTCCCTTGGTGGCTGTGATGGCCGTGGCGCCCTTGCCCGGCTCGCCTGGGCACTGCCCGCCTCGTTCGGCCATCGTGACGCGCGCCGTCGCTGATGCCGAATAATCCGCTGCAGGCGTGGATGCCCTGTTGTTGGAAAACAGCCACGACCTGCCCTACGTCAAACCGCCTTTGCCCCGGCCGGCCGTGCGGTTAATGACGCGGATCGCCCGCGAAGTGCGGATCCGTTTCGCCGGTCCCATCGGCATCCAGTTGCTGGAAACCGCCAACGAAAGCGCCCTCGAAGGGGCCGCGGCGGCTGACCTGGATTTTCTGCGCGTGGAGGGTTACGTCTTTGCGCCCGTGGGCGGGGCGGGATTGATCGAGGGTTGCGCCGGACGTCTGTTGCGTCGGCGCCACGCACTGGGGGCTGATCACATCCGCATTTTGGCCGATCGGAAGAAAAACACTGTGCCCATGCGCTGACCGGGGCCTGGACATTGCGGACGAGCTGGAACAGGCGGAATTTTTCCTGGTGGACGGCGTGGTGGTGACGGGAGCCCGCACGGGGGAGGCTCCGCGACGCAAGGAGGTGGACGGGGTTAGCCGTCAAGTGCGTGTGCCGGTGTGGATTGGCTCGGGCATTACGGCGCAGAACCTGCCACGTGATTTCACCGGCGCGGATGGGATCCTCGTGGGTTCGACGTTTCGGGAGGGCGGCAAGTTCCTCGGTGCCCTGGATCCCCGCTGGCTGGCGGGTTTCATGGAAAGCTGGCAGCGCTGCTGCCGGGAACTTGTCCCGCGGGGGAACCGCCGCAGCGGCTGAAGTCCACCTGTTGTCCGCCCGGCGGTTGCGGAGGTGGGGACGGGGGCATTGGCCGGGGTGAGCGAGTTACCAGTAACGTTCGGTGTGAATCTGGCCGGGCAGATCCTTGTGATGTTCGCGGTATCCCTCCCCTTGGAGAAGCCGGACCATGTCATCGATCATTTGCGGGTTGCCGCAGAGGAACACGTGGGTGTGCGCCGGTTCCGGGGGAAACCCCCAGGCGCGGGCGATCAGGCCGGCACGCCAGATATCCTGCACATGCCCCACGGCACCGCTCCAAGGCGGGACCGCACCCTGCGGACGCGACACCACCGGCAGGTAAGTCAAATGCGGGTGCCGGCGTGCCAGGTCTTCCAACTCGTTCCGATACCCCAGATCCGACGGATAGCGCGCGCCGTGAATGACAGCGGTACGCCGGTGGGCATTTTCAGCCAGGTGCGTGCGCAGCATGCTCATGTAGGGGGCCAGCCCGGTGCCGGTGGCCACAAGCACCAGGTGGGCGTCGGGCGGCACATGTCGGAGGGTGAACATGCCACTGAACCGAGGTCCCAACCAGAGCCGATCCCCCACATACAACCGAAACAATCGCGGGGTCAGAGCCCCGGTCCGTACAAGCGCCAGATAAAACTCCAGATACTCGCGCTGGCGTGAGGAGGAGGCGATGGAGTAGGCCCGGCGGATGAGCTGATGCGGCGGCGGCGGTGGGTTTTCCGGTTCGGCATCCGGCACCCGCGGGGCCATTCCCGGCAATCCAAGCACTGCAAACTGGCCCGGCTCAAATGGGGGCAAAGCCCAGCCTTCGGGGGCTACGCGCAGGATCATCAGTCCGGGCGCCACCTCGTTGCGGGCCAGCACACGTGCATTCAATTCCATGGGTGCCTTTCGTCCGGCTTTTTCGATGCGTGGGCAATGTAGCGCAGGGGCGCCGTAGGAAAAGTCGATTTCCGAAGGCTAGGCGGAGGCCGGGGTGGCCAATCTGGAAAAATTCCAGCCTCCTGGGGTCGGGCAAGCGGAGGTGCGTGGAGGCCGCAGGGCGGGTAGCACCTGGGAACGGGTGTCGGACGCAAACCCCGGCCAAGCCGTATTGGCGCACCTTGCGGACGCGGCGCTCGTCTCCACGAGGTCTCCTGGCCGCAAGATTGACAGAGACGGCCCTGGCGCCGGATGATGGAGTGCATGAGCGACATCATCTATCCGCGCAGTCCCCGTGAGGTGATGGACGGGTGGATGCACCTGCCGCGATATATTGACAAAATCCGGCTGTTTCTGGCCGGGCGGCTCCATCCGGATTACCTGCCCAATCTGGGCAAGGGATTCGACGGCCTTTGGCTGAAGTACGCTGGGCTGACGCACGAGCAGATGGTGGAGGTAGTGAAGCAGTCGATCATCGACGGGCAGGTGTGTGATTGGGTGCGGCAGCACGTCAAGGTGCCTCCGGAGGTCAAGGCCGCCCACCGTGAGGAGATGCTCAGCTATCCGCGGCCGGACGACGCCGAAGGCCAGGCGCGGTTGCGTTGGCGCAAGGAGCAGGCCGGGTTGGCCCACCGGGACGACATCCGGACCTTTGTGGATTTCATTGACGCGGACGAGAAACGGATCTGAACGCAGCGGGACCGACATTTTGTGAATCCTTGGACGAATCGTCACCTGTTTGCCCTGGCCGTGGTTGCCTACGGGCTGGCCACGATTTATTCGGTCTTCCTTTGGCGCAGGGGCTTTCGCCGGCACGACTGGGCCAATTACGCGCTGTTGGCAGCCGGTTTTGTCGCCCACACGTGGGCCTTGTTGGAACGTGGACTGAGCCTGCAACATTGTCCTGTCCGCAACCTTTACGAGGCCACTGCGTTTGTTGGTTGGAGTCTGATGGTGGCCTATCTGGTGCTGGGGCTGTGGCCGCGCATGCGGTTTGTGGGTGTGGCGGTGGCGCCGTTGCAGTTGGCCCTGGGGGTGTTTGCCCTGATGCCGGCGTTGGACGTGCCTACGGGCCCCGTGCTGCAAGCGAACCGGGTAATGGAAAGCATGCACGCGGTGTTGGCCCTGCTGGCTTACGGGGCTTTTGGGCTGGGGGCCGCCGCGGCGGGTTTGTACCTGTTGCAGGCGCACGATCTGAAAGTGCACAAGCTGCGCGCGGTACTGGCGTTGCTGCCGTCGATTGAGCGACTGGAATGGGTGGCGCGGCGGTTGGTCCAGGTGGGCTGGGGTTTGTTGACCGTTGCGCTTTTGTTAGGCAGTCAGTTGACTCCGCCGGAGGGGGCTCGGCTGGCCGGGGATGCCAAGGTGGTGTGGTCCGTAGTGTTGTGGGCTGGATACGCCGGCTTACTGGTGTGGCATTGGCGTGGGTTATCTTCGCGCCGGTTCGCCTGGGGTGTGGTGGGTGTGTTTGGGTTCGTCCTTCTGACGTTCTGGGGGACGAACCTCTTGTCCCCCCTGCATCACCCATGAGAGGTTAGGGAGACTTTTGCGCATGGGCATCCTGGTGATCGGCCTCAATCATCGCACCGCGCCCGTGGTGGTCCGGGAGCGTCTGGCCTTTGCGGAGGCGCGGGTCCCTGCCGCCCTGCAAACCCTGCGCGAAACCGGCGTGGCGGACGAAGCCGTCATCCTGAGCACATGCAACCGCGTCGAGATCTACGTGGCCAGCCGGCTGCCGCCGGAGCTTGCCTTCGGTGACCTGGAGGAGTTTCTCCATCGCTGCCATGACTATCACGATCCCCTGACGGATCACCTGTACCGATACACCGAACCGCAGAGTGTCGAACATCTGTTCCGTGTGGCCTGCGGGTTGGACTCCATGGTGCTGGGGGAGACCGAAATTCTGGGCCAGCTCAAGCAGGCTTACGAACTGGCCCGTCAAAGGGGCTTTACGGGTCCGCGCCTGAACCGGGCTTTTCAGCGCGCCTTTCACGTGGCCAAACAAGTCCGCACCCGAACGCAGATTCAGCGGGGCAGCACCTCAGTGGCTGCTGTGGCGGTAGAGCTGGCGGAGCGCCTCTTCAGCTCGTTGCGAGATCGCACTGTGCTGGTGATCGGGGCGGGGGACACCAGCGAGAAGGTGGCCCGCGCGCTGGTCTCCCGCGGGGTCACACGTGTCTGGGTGACCAACCGAACCCTCGAGCGGGCCGAGGCCTTGGCCGGGGCCCTGGGCGGCCGGGCCATTCGGTTCGAGGAATGGTCGGAGGCGTTCCCCCAAGTGGACATTGTCATCAGCAGTACTTCCTCCCCGACCTATCTCTTGGATCGCCCCCGGTTGGAACGGTGGATGCGGCAGCGCCCGCGTCGGCCGCTGCTGTTGGTGGACATTGCCGTGCCTCGGGACATTGACCCTGCGGTGAACGAACTGGACGACGTGTACCTGTACAACGTGGACGATTTGCAGGGAATTGCCGACGATTATTTGCGCCAGCGCCAGGCCGAGGTGGCCCGCTGCGAGGCCATTATTCGGGAAAAGGTTCGCGCCCTGCTTGATCCACCCCCGCACCCTGCCGCGCCTGGGGATCCGGCCCCTTCCCATGCTCGATGATTCGCGCCCCATCGTTCTGGCCACCCGCGGCAGTGCCCTGGCCCTGGCCCAGGCCAATGCGGTCCTGAACCAGTGCCGTACCGTTTTCCCACGGCTGCGTTTTGAGCTCAAAATCATCAAAACCACCGGAGACAAGCTTCAGACCGCATCCTTGGCCCAGCCGGGTCGCTCGTTGCCCAAGGGTCTTTTTACCAAGGAACTGGAGGTGGCTCTGCTGAAGGGCCGGGCGGACATGGCTGTGCACAGCCTGAAGGATCTGCCTACGGAGCTGCCGGCCGGGTTGAAGTTGGGTGCTGTCACGCGGCGGGCCGATGTTCGGGACGTGCTGGTTTACCGAGATGGTGCGCATTTTGCAGCCCTGGCGCATCGGTGTGCAGAAGAATGGGTCCCGGGGCAGGCGGCCCTCCGAGGTTGGAGGCCTCATGTGCGGCTGATGGATTTGCCTGACGGTGTAATCGTCGGCACTAGTAGCACCAGGCGGCAGGCCCAACTCCAAGCTGTTCACCCCGGTCTGAAATTCACCGAGCTGCGCGGCAATGTGCCGACCCGCTTGGAAAAGCTGGCCACCCGGGACAGTCTCGACGCCACCGTTCTGGCGCTGGCGGGTTTGCAACGATTGAACTTTCAGATCACGCCGGAGGGCCGTCTGGCGGGTGATGCGGTGCCGGAAGGCTTGTTGGCTGTGATTCTGCCCTTGGAAGTGATGCTCCCCTGCGTGGGCCAGGGGGCGGTGGGTTTGGAGATCCGTGCCGAGGACGAGCGGATGGAAGCCCTCTGCGCACGGCTCAACCACTACAACACCTTCCAAGCGGTGACCGCCGAACGTGCCCTGCTCCGTGCCATGGGCGGTGGCTGCCAAAGCCCCGTGGCCGCGTACGCGGAGGCCGAGGGCGACCGGCTCCGATTGCGCGCGATCTCATTTCTCCACGGGATCCGTCGGGCTGAAGCGGTCGGTTTGCTCCGGGAACCCGTGGCCTTGGGAGAGGCGGTGGCCGCGCAGCTCAAGGGCGCCGGCTGAACCGCGTTTCTCGGCGATTGGGTCCTGTGTCTTGCCGGGATCCAGGGGCGGTCGTTTCGCCCTATCCCGCCGGCCGTTGGAAGGTACCCGACCGCCACCGACCTTCCCGACGGGTTCGGACGCACACCAGCCCCTGCGCTGCGTAGGCGGAGCAAACCGCGGGAAACTCCCGGTCCAAAATGCCTGCCATCACCAACCACCCCCCCGGCGCCAGACGAGCCCCCAACCGTTCTCTTGCGGCCAGTAGTAGGGGCGCCGTCACATTGGCACAAATCACCGCGTAGCACGGGCCCCGCTGGGGCAGCCGTAAAAGATCGAGCTGCTGGAACCGGATGCGGTTAAGCACTCCGTTGCCCCGGGCGTTGGCCCGGGCGGTTTTCACCGCGGCGGCGTCGACGTCGAACGCCTCGACGGGACAGTAGCCCAATCGGGCTGCCGCCACCGCCAAGATCCCCGAGCCGGTCCCTGCATCCAGAAGCGACTGGGCGCAACCCGTCTCTCTGCGCCGTACCAGTTCCTCCAGGCAATACCGTGTGGTGGGGTGATGCCCGGTGCCGAAGCTCAGCCCCGGATCCAACACGATCTCGATCTGGTCGGGTTGAAGGCGCGGCTGCTGCCAACTGGCTCGCACCACCAGAGGACCGATGTGCAGCGGACGAAAATGGCGTTTCCAACTTTCGGCCCAGTTCTCCCGCAACAGGGGCCTGCCGTGGATCAGCCAACGGGCCCGTGGGTGCCCTGCCATGTCCAAGGTTTTAAGGTGCTGCCGTAGCCGGGCACACTGTTCCTGCCACCGGCTCCGCGTGGGCACGGGTTCGAGAAATGCTCGCACTCGTGCAGTGCCTCGGCCAGGGCGGTATTCCAACACCGGGACTACTTGCCACACTTCTGCCACGGCCTCTGCCACCGCTTCGGCCTGGCTTCGGGGACACCGCACTTCCACCTGCCAGAGCGCAGCCGGCAGTGAGGCGGCGGTAGAAGCTCGAGGCGGCCCGCTCATCTCAGGGATGTAAAGCGCCCAGCTCCCGCAGGGACACATAGTCCTGGGGGCGGGCGGACGTGGCTCGGCCGAGGATGACGTGGTCCAAGACCTCGATGCGCAGGATCTGTCCGGCGCGAACCAGGTCCCGCGTCACACGCAGATCCGCCTCCGATGGCGTGGGGTCGCCGCTGGGATGATTGTGGATCAGGATCAGGGCGGCTGCCTTGGCGGCGATGGCGGGTCGGAACACCTCGCGCGGGTGAATCAGGATCGTATCGAGCGTGCCCTGGGAGATTTTTTCCAGCTTCAACAGCCGGTGTCGGGTGTTCAGCAAGGCCACCCAAAAGGTTTCCACGGTGCAGAGCCGTGCCTGTTCCCGCATCAGGTCCGCCACCGCTTTTGGGCTGTTGAGCGGGCCGGTTTCCTCCACAAGCTCCTCGACCAGGCGCCGTGCCAGAGCGAAAGCGGCCGCGATGGTCACCGCCTTGTCTCGCCCTATGCCCTTGATCTGCTGCAACTCCTCCACCGTGGCCTTGGCCAACTCATGCAGCGAACCGAACCTTCGGAGCAGTTCATGTCCCAACTCCACGGCATTGGCGCTGCGGTGGCCGGTCCGCAGCAAGACAGCCAGCAATTCCGCCGCAGTCAGTGCGTCCGGTCCGCGTTGCGCCAGCCGTTCGCGCGGCCGTTCTCCCGGTGGCTGATCTTTCAACCGCAGGTGTAATGCCACGGCCCGTCATTTAATCCGGCTTGTGCCCTGGTGCACGCCCAAAAAGTTCGGGGGCACCCCGGCTGGAGCGCCTCTTGCCGGGGCGACCACGGCCCGGGCGCCAGGGGCGCAGGCTGGCAATCTGCCGTGTCCAGGGTGGGCAGTCGGTAGGCTGCGGAGGTCTCCGGTCGGTCCCCGGTTGCCAAGCCGCGGTACGGCAAAGTGGCCGTTTGGGCCACGGTGGCTCGATCAAGATGCGTCCTCTTGGCCGGCTGTGCCGGGGTTTGCCTCTGCCTCGGTGCTGGCCGGACCGGTCCGGACCAAATCCGGCAGCGGCGGCAGGCCCAGCTCCCGCAATACTTCGGTGACCGTGCGGAAATGGAGTTTGGTGGTCTGGCGACACACGTCCGGCCCGTAGCGCTGGATCAGTTGGCGCAGGGCGGCTTTGGCCTCGGGACCGGCGCCCCGGGGCAGGGGCACCTCCCAGCGCCGGCTCATCTGCGCCAGTCGATCCAGAAAAGCCTCCCGCGCCAAAATGGAGGCGGCCGCGACGGCCGGGTCTGCCTCGGCCCGATGCCGCTGGATCAGTTCGAGCTGACGGCCGCGTGGCATGAGGGCGCGTTGGACCAGACCTGGATCGCGGGCGAATTGATCGCTGATCACCCGCTCGGGGAACGGCTTCAGTTGGCTGCCTTTCTGCAGCAAGTTTTCCACGGCACGGGCATGCGCCCAAGCCAGCAGCCGGTTGACGTTCCCCAGTCGCGACCAGCACCGGTTGTAGGCTTCATTGCCGATCACCACCAGTTCGAAGCGGCACCCTGGGGTGGCCCGAATCTGCCGCGCCAGCTCCCGAATGGCCGCATCGCTGCCCACCCGTTTGCTGTCCCGAATGCTCGTTTCCTGCCAAGCCCGCACCACGGACTCATTGACGTAGACCGCTGCCACGCACAACGGCCCGAAAAGGTCGCCCTTGCCCGACTCGTCCACGCCGATGCGCGCCCGCTTCAGCTCTGGCTGCAACTCCAGCTCGTATCCAAGCCGCGCCTCCTGGAGGATCACCGGCTCCAACACGAATTGCACAAAATCCCGCGTCCCGCGACCCTGCACCACCGCCTTGCCGCTCTGGTAACACACCACGTGAACATCGTCGCGAAACGCGCCAAACCGCGCATGCGGCACTGCGCGAAACGTGAACCCGTGGTCCCGACAGTAAACTTCCAGGGCCTGGGCCTGGCTGTCGGTCAAGACCACGGTGTAATGCGTCAAGGGCGTGGACACGCTTGGCGCACAGTAGCACGACCCGTTACGCTGTCACAAGCTTATGTCGGTGACATTCCAACCTGCCTGGACGCCGCGACGCCGGCGTGCCCTTGTTCGGGCCCTGTTGTGCTGGTTTGCAGCACGGGCGCGCGATCTGCCCTGGCGCCGCACGCGCGATCCCTATGCCATTTGGGTGGCTGAGGTCATGTTGCAGCAGACGCGCGTGGCTACGGTCCTACCCTACTGGGAGCGGTGGATGCGCCATCTGCCGGATGTGGCCGCCGTGGCCCGGGCCCGGCCCGAGCGCCTGCGGAGGCTTTGGGAGGGGCTCGGTTACTACCGCCGGGTTCGAAACCTGCAGGCCGCCGCCCGGCTCCTGATGCGTCAGTACGGCGGACGGTTCCCGGACCAGTTCGAGCAGGTTCTGGCCCTGCCTGGAGTGGGCCGATACACCGCGGGTGCCATCTGCAGTGCGGCGTTCAATCAGCCCACCCCGGTGGTGGACGGCAACGTGGCCCGCGTGCTGACCCGGCTGCTGGGTCGGCGGTTGGGAGCCACCGACCCGGCCGCGTGGGCCACAGCCCGGCTGTTGGTGGAATGCGCGGCTAACTTTCCAGCCGTGCGGCTCCGGGCAGTGGCGCCCGCCGCCGACGGGGCCTCGCCGCCCTCGTGTCCACCTTGTTCCGCCCTCAATCAGGCGCTCATGGAGCTGGGCGCTACGATCTGCACACCGCAACAACCCCGATGCACCGAATGCCCGATCCGGAAATTTTGTGTGTTCCGGAAAAATCCGGTTGGCTTGGGAAAGCGCCGATCACCGCGCCCGCCCTTGGAAGAGCGCCACCTGCGCGTTTGGTTGGTGCAGCGCGGCCGCCGCTGGCTGGTGCGCCTTCGCGGTTTGAAGGAGGTCAACGGGGGATACTGGGAACTGCCCACCTTTGAAGTGCCCGCTCCGGACGCACGCCCCGCCGTCCGGTCGCCTGCTGCTTCCCCGGAACCTTTCCAGGCTCTCGCATCCGCGCCCCTGCTCCGCCTCACTCATCACATCACGCGCTACCGCTACCGGGTCGAGGTGTTCGCGGGTAAACTCTGTCGACCCTGGCCTGCGGGACGCTGGCTGACGCGTCAGCAACTGTGGGCCCGACCGCTGACCCGGCTTTCTCGGAAAATCTTGCAGCATCTCGGCGGCACCGAAGAACGCCCGGGAATTGCCTCCGCCCACCCCAACCCGTAGGCCCGAAGAAAAAGACCTGCGTTCCACTTCACCCTTCTGGTTAAATGCCGCCCCGATGACGATTGTCACGGATGAACGTTGTACTGGTTATCACGCGCCCGGTCATCCGGAGCGACCCCAGCGCATCCGAGCCACCCTGGAGCGACTTCGGAACCAGACCGAACTGCCCCTGCAGTGGGTGGCTCCGGGCGAAGTGACTGAAGAAGAACTGCTGCGGGCGCACAGCCGGGCCCATCTCCAGCGGCTGCTGGAGCCCAGGGACTTCGACCTTGACACCGCCTGGCTGCCGGACATTGCCGAGCATGCGCGCCGCTCGGTCGCCGCCGCCCTTACCGCTACCCGTCAGGCCCTTCGGGGAGACTGCACCTTCAGCCTAATGCGTCCCCCGGGGCACCATGCCACTCGCGACCGTGCCATGGGATTTTGCTACCTCAACAACGCCGCTGTGGCCGCCCTGACCGCCCGGGCCGAGGGGATCGGCCGCGTGGCTGTATTTGATTTCGATGTTCATCACGGCAACGGCACTGAAGACATTCTGCTCGACCAACCCGGCGCCTTCTATGTTTCAGTGCATCAGCATCCCTGTTATCCCGGCACCGGGACCCAACACCGCGGCAGCAATTGCCGAAACTATCCCATGCCGCCGGCCACCCCACCGGACGAGTACCGCCAGGCCCTGCTCCAGGCCTTGGACGATTTGCGCCAGTTTCAGCCGGCCCTGTTGATCGTCTCAGCCGGGTTCGATGCCTACGCGCGCGATCCCTTGGCCCGCCAATTGCTCGAGGCGGAAGATTTCCATTGGCTCGGCCGCCAAATCCGTGCCCTTGCCTGCCCCACAGCCAGCCTTTTGGAAGGAGGCTACAGCCGGGACCTGCCCGACCTGATCGTTGCCTATCTGAAGGGTCTGCACGGGCTCTGAAGTTCGGCGGCCGACCCACGACGGGTTTTTTCAACGGCCGGTTTCCACAGTCACCGTCCTTCGGCCTTGGCCAAGGCACGAACCGCCATCACTCCAAATCCCGTAGACCGGCAAGCATCCCGCACGGCGGCTCGAGCCCCGACCCGTACGAGCCCTTGTGCATCCAGCCCCGCTGCCGGGACTTTCTGCCACACGCCATGCCGAAAGGAACCAGCGGTCCCCACGGGCCCAAGCGGCGGGCCTGGCTTGCGCGCCTTGCTACTTTGGACTTTTCACGGCCCGGCTGCCGGCTATGGTGGTGCCGCGAACCTATGAAGCCTCAACCATATAAATTCTGCTTCGGCCCTTGGAACATCAGCGAAGGCCAGGACCCGTACGGACCTCCGGTGCGCCCCCCGCAAAGCTTCGATTGGAAGCTGGAAGCCCTCAAGAAGATTGGCTTCGACGCCATGATGTTTCACGACGATGACGCGGTGCCGGACATCGACAACAAAACCGACGCACAGATCCGTAAGGAAGCCCGGGCGCTCCGACGCAAGCTGGCCGACGCAGGCATTGCCGCCGAAATGGTCGCGCCGCGGCTGTGGTTCGATCCCCGGACCATCGACGGCGCCTACACCAGCAATGATCCCCAATGCCGCGCTTACGCCATCGAGCGGTCCCTGCGCTGCATCGACGTGGCCAAGGAATTGGGTACCGACCTGATCGTGCTGTGGCTGGCGCGGGAGGGCACCTATCTGCGCGAGTCCAAGAACGCACGGCGCTGCGTGGATTATTTGGTTCAGGCCATCAATCGCATGCTGGCACACGACTCCAAAATCCGCATCGCCATTGAGCCCAAACCCAACGAACCGATGGACCACGCCTACGTCCCCACCATCGGGCATGCGCTGGCCCTGGCTCAGTTGACCGACGCCCCCGAGCGCGTTGGCTGCCTCATCGAGACCGCCCACGCCATTTTGGCCGGTCTGGACCCGGCCGACGAAATCGATTTTGCCTGCGCTTTTGGGAAGCTGTGGTCCATTCACCTCAACGATCAGAACGGTCTGAAGTTCGATCAGGACAAACCTTTCGGCAGCGCCAACCTCCGGGTGGCCTTTAACCAGGTGCGGGCCCTGGAGCGGAACGGCTACGGGCGCAAGGGCGAGTACGTCTGTTTCGATGTCCACCCATTCCGCCCCACCAAGGTCGAGCACTGGTTGGCTCATCTGGAGAATAGCCGGCGCACGTTCCTGCGTCTGGTCGAAAAGGCACGCACCTTTGACGAAAAACAGGCCCAGGCCCTGATCCGCGACCGCAACTACGCCGCGCTGGATCAGATGGTGTTGGAGCATCTGATGGGCCGTTAAACGGTCCCGGCTCGCACTGGGACCGCTTTCCAGGCGGGGGAACGACCCAACCGCCGCGCAAGCACCGGCCAGCCACGCCCGTTTTCGGTCCCACAGAGAGGGACCGGCTGGCACGTCGACCGCCGGCTGGTGGGCCAAGCGACAAGCGGCAAGACCTCAAAGGTCCACCTCGGGGAAGCGCTCTCGGATGCGCTGCCGTAGATGGGCCTCGTCAGCCGGCTCGTAACGCCGTCGCGGGATGAGGCGTCGGACCGCATCCAGCAGGGCCAGCCAGTCTTCCAGTGGCGGTTCCTCCACTGGCTGCCAGCGTTCGTAGCGCCGGGTGCGCATGTAAAAACGCCATTCCCCGCCCACCAGATGCGCGTACATCTGCAGCTTGGTACCGTCCGGGGCCCGACGTTTCCAACTGATCTCGGCTTTGGCCATGGCTGGATCGGCTCGAGCAGTGTCCGGCTCGACTGCGACCGCCCCGACGGAGTTACGAGGACGCGGTGCCTGCACTGGGCTGGGGATCGGGCATTTCCACCGCTGCCACGGCCATGGCGGCGATCCCGTCGCCACGCCCTACGAATCCCAGACCCTCATTGGTGGTGGCTTTGATTCCCACCTGTCCGGTCGTCACCCCCAGGGCCGCAGCCACGTTCGCCCGCATCGCTGTCATGTGCGGTGCCAGGCGCGGCTGTTGAGCCAACACCGTGGCATCCACGTTCAGAATGCGGCCTCCCCGCAGACGCACCTGGCGGGCCGCCTCCTCCAAAAAGATCCGGCTGGGAGCGTCCTTCCACCGGGGATCGGTGTTGGGGAAGTAGTGGCCGATATCGCCCTCCCCCAGCGCTCCCAACACCGCATCACAAATCGCATGCATCAAGGCGTCGGCGTCCGAATGTCCTTTCAGCCCATGAGTGTGTGGTATCTCCACTCCGCCCAGGACCAGCCGGCGACCCGCCACCAACGCGTGCACATCGTACCCGATACCCACTCGCACCATGCCCGGCAGTATAAAGGCCCGGCCCGGTGTCACAACCGCGCTCTAACCGAGGGCGGCAGCATACGACAAGCTCGCGGGTGTGCGGAAACCGATCCGCCGTTCCGTCCTAACCTCGGCAGGCCGACCTGGCGGCAGGGCATCCGTTCCCTCTTTCGGGACCGCAAACGATGAACTGCCGCATCGTTGCGGCTCTTGCCCATCTGCGTTTCCATCATGTCCGGAGGGCCCGGCTCTCGGCCTGGGGCCCAAGATCCGACGCCATATGGCCCGTCGCTCTGGCAACCCGTGTTGGAGTTCGATCACCAACCAGGCAGGTGTCTTCGCGGCGAGTGGATTCCACCTTCTTGTCAGAACAGCATCGGACTTCCCTTGCGCCCCCGGGAGCGCGGCGGGTGTTCACTGGATTCCTGCGGCTTTGCCGGCCGAGTTTCTGGTCTGGTCTACCCCAGATGCATGAGGTGTTCGATCTCCTCGAATTGGGCGCGCAATCGGGTGACCATCGCCTCCAGGCGCGAGTCGTCCAGTTGAAACCGCTGCCGCACCTCCTCAGTAACGTGGGCCGAACCCTGTCTGGCCCCCGTATCTGCGCGTGCCCGGTGGGCTACCACGTTGGCCACGTGCGCCACGACGGACAACCCCGCCGGTGGTCCCAATTGCGGCTGGTGATGCCAGCGCACCCCTTCCACGAGGGTCTCGGGCAGCCGCCACAGCCGCAGCAGTTCCCCGCCCACTTCGGCATGGTCTGTGCCCACCACGTCCTGCTCGGCTTCGGAGCGGGACATGCCCGCCAATGCCACCCGGGCCTGAATCTCGGCCAGTTGTTCCGTCGTAAGCGCCAGACCCATCACCAGCTTGCCCAGATCATGGAGCAGGCCCACGGTAAAGGCCACGGACGGTTCTGCTTCTACGTCCAACCCCTCGGCCAGCACTGATTCCGCGGCCTGCGCGGTCGTTACCGAATGCCGCCACAAATCCTCGGCTTCCAACGCATACTGCGGCATGGTCACCGACATGGCCCCGCCAAAGGCCAGCGTCAACACGATGTGCAAAATCTGTTGATGGCCCAAGAGGAACACCGCCTGATCCACGGAGGCCACAGGTTCCTCCAGACCAAAGAACGGAGAGTTGCACGCCCGCAGGAGCTTTGCCGTCAGCACATTATCGCATTTGAGCACTTCCACAATCTCATCGTTGCTGATGGCCGGCTGGTCCAGCATCGTCACCAGCCGCAATGCCGCCTGTGAGACCGGCGGCAAATTCCTCACCTTGCCCACGATCTCCTGCGCTTTCATAGGTTTGTCTTTTGCCCACGACCTGCTTCGGCAGCCCAGTCCATGCCTGTCCCCGGAGCATTGTGCTTCCGGGGTGTCCCGGTCCAGGCAGTTTCACCGGCTCCGAACCCTGCCCTGAGGATGCGCTGCATGGCCCTCGGCGCCGTCAGGCCTGCCAACACATCGTCGCCGGCCCTCAGCATGGCTGTTACCTTACCGAAAAGAAAGCTTCTCAGTGTCAACGGGAGTGGTACAGTCCCCTTCTTTGGGGCCACGGACGCTGCTTGGCCCTTGCTGCGAAACTGGCCGCCTGAATCCTTACCGACTTTGGTTGGAGCCTGTTCCGGGCCGGGAAATGGTCGCTGCTGCTCATCGGTTGGAGGTTTTGACCCCTTGGGAAGGCTCGGCAGAGCGCCTCCGTCCCCCCGAGGCAAGC
>Ga0209809_1000508_pt1 | contig 35548 bp, 31 predicted proteins | sample YNPMSTMetaG_FD_186172 | JGI IMG/M metagenome (GOLD analysis project Ga0209809, IMG submission 186172) | Anoxygenic and chlorotrophic microbial mat microbial communities from Yellowstone National Park, USA - YNP MS-T MetaG (SPAdes) (version 2) ...
CAGATTGTATATATAAGAGAGTTGGTAAAGCTTATAAGAGCATTTAACCTGTTTTTTGGAGGACGCTTTGACCGTGCCTCAAAAATAAAATGTTCATTATCAAGGATCTGGTCAAAGGCATTGTAGTATTGTTCTCTTATGTTGCCTTCAATTGCCATCATGGCATCTACATCGTCGCATTCTTCAATAGATTTTGATATTTCATTGATTTTTTCAATTTCTTCATTGAGAGGTTTTCCCCGAATGAAGTAGTAGTTGAGCACTTTTTTGATATTTTCTACTGCTCCTGAAACAAACTTTTTTGCCAGTGTTAGTCTTTTATCAATGTCAAGATAGTGTTCTGCCTGTTTTAGAATCATGTAGCCAGAGTTTAGATGCTCTCTTGGATAGAATGAGCCTATGTAGTAACCATAATAGTTGAAAAAATGCATGATTATTTCGGTTTCTGTGAGGAATTCAAGAAGTCGCTTGTTAATCGTTACCTCGCCAAAGATAAATAATTCAGAAGTGCTCTCTACAGGTATATATTTTTTACCTCCATCGGATTCAAAATAAAGGGTGTTTCCCTTTCTTTTAATTTCTCCATCTGAAAATATGTAAATTGTGCGTTTCATGACCAGCAAAACTCCTGATAACCACATTTTGAGCAAAATTTTATTTTCTTAGCTGGAGGAGGCATCTCCATCTGAATTATTGATTTAATCTGTCTTTGTGCGGAAATCAGTTCATCTTCAATTTCTTTTGTTAGTGTTACAGTGAGTTTTTTCTTTTCTTTTGGAAAAAGTAGCCTTCCTGTTGCAGAAATACCAAGCTGTTTTAATCTTAATAGGTAGTAAGCAAGTTGCATCTTTGCACTTTTTTCAAAGCGAGAACTTTTCTTAACTTCACCAATTATAACATCTTCGCCATCGGTTTTTAAGAGGTCTATTACGATGTTTTCAATATGGATTTCTTTTTTATCCCTTTTATATGATTCTTCTGAAATAAGCCTTCCAATTTCAATAAAGGGATTATCCTGCCATGGAGTAAGTTGCCTTGACATAAGCCACACTTCCCGGGGACATATGTAATAATACCAGATTAGGGTAGCTGGGGGAAGAGAATAAATAGCTACCATAGAATGACTTCTGATTTAGTTTTATAGCCTGTTTCTATATCGTAATAGTCTTCAAGCTGGGTTTTTGTTACACAGTAAGTGTCTTCTATTTTAGGTGGATGATTTTCTATGAAAGCAGGGATAGAAATTATATAATTATAGAAGTCCTTGCGGATTTTTAAAAACTCTTTTTTTCTTTCAAAAAGGTTCTTGATTTGTTTAATTTTTTGGAACTCTACCCAGATTTTTTCCGCATCATCTTCGTATTCAATAAATACATCTATTTTGGGATAGTCTTCTTCAATGAGTTTAAAATCTGCTACTGATAATTCATCATTCCCTTCACGGTCGTATTTTAGTTTTATCACTGCATCTAAAATTTCTTCTGACTCAGCCTGGCACAAGCGTTCTTTTGTAAGTTTAAAATATTCTTCAAGGAGTTGGTAAATTTCAAATTCCTGAAATGTTTCTTTCTGAGATAAAAGCGTTTCTGTAAGGTCAATCAGTACAGGGTCATAAATTCTATTTGCAAAAGTTTTTCCTTTTTCATCAATAAGTTTAAATACTTTCATAGTTCCTTTTTTATTTTGAGCGTTTCTGTTACATCTTCCTGCGGACTGAATAATGCAATCAAAAGGAGCTATATCTCTTATGACAGTATCAAAATCTATATCCACTCCTGCTTCAACAAGCTGGGTAGAAACAACAACTTTGTATTTTCTATTTTTTATATCTTCTATTCTTCTAAGTCTTTCTTTGGGCACAATATGAGTGCTTAAATATGTTTTAGTTACAGGTGAATCAATTAAATTATAAAATTGCTTTGCAGATGAAATGGTATTGAATATAAAAAGAATTGTTTGGTTAGATGACTGGCTGATTTCCTCTTTGAGATTAGTAATTGGTGTTAATTGCTTTATATTTGAAATTATTTCAATTCTGTTCAATTTCTGATAATAACCAATTGATTTTGAAAGTGTAAAAGTATTATCCCTTTCAAAGATTGGAGGCTCTGTTGCAGTCATAACGATTAAGTAAGAGTTTAACATTTCTGAAAGGGTATTTAAAATTTTATTTGTTATTTTCCAGTATTTGATTGGAATTGCCTGTATTTCATCAAGAATAATTATTGAATTGGCAAGTCTATGAAATTTTCTTAATGTACTATTTTTGTTAGAAAGTAAAGTATGAAAGAGCTGGACAAAGGTTGTAATAATAATTTCAGAGTTCCATCCTTCAATGAAAATTTTAGCAGACTCTGGTTCATATTCTTGTTCTTTGGTTTTATAATAAATTTCTGATAAATGGTGATGCTTAAGTAAAAGGTCTGATGTAGGTATAATTTCGTTTTCATGGATAACTTCCTCAAATACTTTTGCATTCTGGTCAATGATGCTTAAAAATGGCAGAGAATAAATTATCCTCGGGTTAATGCCAGAATTTTTAAGGATACTTTTTAATTTTAAAGCAAAAGAAAAACCTGTTAAGGTTTTCCCAAGACCTGTTGGAAGATTTATAGAGTAAATTTTCTGGTTAGTATCAATTATATGAGAATCAACCTCATGATAAGCTTGATTTCTTAGCTGGTTAATTAAATTCGATGGTTGAGCAAATCTTGATAAAAAGTTTTTTACCCATTCTTTGTCTTCATAGTTTTTTCTCTCAAAGGCTTTTCTATCTCCTATTACTGCATCAGTTTTATCTGCATCAATTAAAAGTGAGTAAAGTAGATTAAGAATTATGTAATTTTTAATTTCAGAGCTTTGCCTTAATTCACGCTTAAAGTATTTTAGTTCATAAGCAAAGTTCTGTATCCATTGTTTAATTATATCTTTATTGAGCTTTATAGGTAAGCCATAGGCAAAAAGATGTTCTGCAAGTATTTTAAATTCTAAGTCATCTATATCATTTATCTGATTTAAAAGAAAATCAGCATCCTTTTCGTTAAACAAAGACACTTCATCTTTAACATTTATGAGGTCTCCATGATGCCGTTTTACGGTTATGTATGTAAATAAAGGGAAAAGCCTATTTTCTGGATTCATTTCTTTAGCTAAGTAATAGGCACAAATTGCTGAAAATAAACTGTGCTGTGTTCTTAATTTGTTTTTTTCATTTTCCTCTGCAAAAAGATATTTTTGAAAGGATTTAGTTGCTTTACCGATGTCGTGGGATAATCCAATTATTCTAACAATAGGGGAAAGTTCATCTTTTATAGAAGCAGGTTTTTCATCTAGAAAAAATTCCATCAATTCTGCCACATTTTTAAGATGTAAGTAAAGAAGTTTTTCGGGATGGGAATATAAATTAGAAGAAGGTAATTGTTTCTCCATTTTCAAGGTGATAGACTGAATCTATACTTGCCATTATAGGTTTACCATCAGACTCATAAACAACATCTCCATATATTTCCACAACTCTATCAGTGTTCATTTTAATAGGGATTTTCTCTTTAAAATACTTTTTATCAGGTTCAATAATAATACCTCTCCCAGTTAGTTTCGAAAAAGGTATCACTGTATTTATATACCCTTCAAAATTTTTGATTTCTTTACAATCATATAAGCCAACAAAATTGAAGTTAGCGAGCAACTCACTTAAACCTAATGACACGGTATAAAAAGATTTATGCATTTGTATAAATTTTGCAAGTTCATTAAAAACTTTCTCATCTCTGTGTTTTACAAATACACGATAACTTGGCGATTTTACAAATTCTGTTCTTATCTGAGTCCTCGGTTCATGATTTTTGGCTTTTAATAAGAGGAAGTATTTATTGTCCTTTGTATTTATTAGATTTATTCCCATTCGGACTTTTTTTACAGAGTTTAAAATTTGCAAAGCAATCTGACAGTTATCATATCCAAATATCTTCAAATTTTTATTTTTAGGGACACCATAAATTGCACCAAGTATGCCAGCAATTGTTGGAGGAGGTGGAAAAGAAAAGGTTAAAGGGGAAGTTGTTGTATAGTATTTTCTGAAGTGGGCATAATCTCCGTATATGTCAAAAGCCAGAATTTTCATAGACATCCCTAAAAAACAAGTTCTACTAACGAAAATCCACTAAAAGCTATTTTTATATCAATGTCCTGTCCATCTTTTATAAACTTAACTCTATCATCACACTTAAACCTGATTTTTTCAATTTTGTCAGCGTGTTTTGTAAGAGTTTCAATTAATTCTGTAATGTCAATTTTCACCTCTGATATATCTCTAATAGCTTCATCAGGTTTTTCTGATTTTATTGAAACAAGCTTATCAAGCTCACCAATATGAAAGTTTTGATTTTCTTTATAAATAATCTGGCTTAGTAATCGTGGCATCTGTCCAAATTTTGACCCTGAAATAAGATTCTTTGTCCCGTTCCAAATGGCATCAAGCATTAAGTCAACATCTTCTTCAGTAAGTGGAATGCCTTGTGTTTTAGCAGCATTCTCATTTACAACACCATAAAATACAATTAGAGAATAAGGAAGAATATACCTTTCTGTGAAAGTCCCCTGTTTTTTCTCTGCCCCTGATGGCATAACTGTCGTACCTTTAAGGTAAGTTAAATCCACTTTGTGTAAAGACCTACCATATTTAAACTGCACTGGACCAGTAAGAGCAATGGTTCGGTCTTCCACAGCTGTTGTAGAGCCGAAAAGACGAATGTCAATGCATCTGTCAATTATAGAAGCATCACCAAAGTCGTTTAATCTTTCTTCTTTTGTTTTAAGTTTTCCATCTTCCTTTCTGATTTCACGGATGAAAACTTCCTGTCCTTTATATTCATACAAATAGTCCCTTACAGTTCTTTTTAACCTCACATCTGTTACAATATTTACACCAGTTTCTTCATCAATTCTTGGTTTGTTTTCATCTACAGGGTCACCATTAGGGTTGGCATCCTTTACATCATAAAGAAACAAAATCTCTGAACGGTTTTTAATAATTTCTGGCATTGTTAACCTCCTTGCTTTATAAATTTTCCTTTTATGAGTCTATAACTCGTTGAATTTAAATTGCCATCTAATTTACTTCCGGGAGTGATTAAATATGTTGCTTCTTTTACTTGTGGTTCATTTTTCAGAAAACTAAACTCTGAATGGAGTATGAATTCACCATGAAATTTTAAATCAGTGGAAAATTCTAAGAAATTTTTAAGCTCTTCGTTTAATGATGAGTTATTTAATATTGCATCTTCAGTAATTTGCCACTTTTTTAAGTCATCATTACTAACTTCATTTTTAAGCAGCAACTCCAATTCACCTAAGCCATATCTTGTATCACCGCCTATGTAAATTTTTAATCCTTCTTTAAGGAAATCGTTAGAGACATTATCATGATCTATACCTAACAAACCAATCCAGTATAATTCTCCGCCTTCCTCTTTTTCTTTTGGTAATAGAATCTCTATTTCATGAAGGCTTTCTTCCTTTGCTCCTCTTGATTCTGAGAGAATAGCAGTGGAAACAAATGTATCGGTAAATGTATATCTAAATTTATCTTCTGAAAAATCTCCCAGACTAAAAACACCATTTTTGTAATTTGGAAACAAAATATTATTACCGTTTTTGTCAAAGGTTGGATAGAAACAAGTTATAGTTTGAAATAACTTTTGATTTTCTGAAAATGATTGCTTTTTATGAATGTTATAAGCTTTTGTTAATGCTCCACACATTGTCCAGCCTGGAATAAAAATAAGTGTCTGATTTATTACACCCCAGTTTAAGGAACCTATATGAATCGGCTGGTTTTGCTTAAATAGAAGTTTATACCATGTCATTCTTAATCTCCTTTAGCCTTTGCATGGTAGAGGGCATAAATAAACACTTTTTCTAAAAGTTCTTTCATAAAAAGGAGTTTGTTTAGGTCTTGGGCAAGGTTTTGGAAGTATTGACTGTGTATTTTATTATTATCACTTTCTTTTTTTACTTTTATGAAATAATCTAATTTGATTATCAAATCAGTTATTTTTGTTTTCTTTGCTTCTTCTTTAAGCTTATCCATTGCATATACCCACATCGCATAAACTCCGTCATTGGAAAGAACTCCGAGAAGTTTTTGTAAATCATTTTTATCAATAACTTCTGAAAGTTCAAAAGAAAGTTCATAAATTTTTGATTCTAAATTCATTGTTGACCTCCACCATTAGTTTCATCTGGCTTATTTTTATTTTCTTCTTTTTTTTCTTCGGGCTTCTCTGAAAGTTTAATTTTTATTCTTCCAAATCCCCTTGTTGTCATTCCACCAATTCCAAGAGTTTCAAAGAAATGTTTAGACTCCTTTAACGCACATTCTAACTTTTCAACATCTGGCAGAGGTTCAAGCTTACCTTCTATCCCTGTAAAACTATTTTTATCAAAGATTCTAATGTTTCCATACAAAATAGTTCCTCTTGGAATTGCCTCCGATGTAAATAATGCTCTCTCTTTTGCTGCACCAGTAATTGGGTCTATTGATACAGAAGTTCTAACTTCAAGATTTGAGTTAACTATTTGAGAGAATAGGCTTTCTGGAACAATTACTATATCTGTATCATTTAATTGAAAACTCTCAAAGACAATTTTTGCGTTTAAGCTTAAAGAATGTGTTCCGCCAACTTCTAAATAAAGCCAGCCAAGATTTATATGTCCTTCGTTTCCATTTTTAGTTAAAACTTTATTATCAGTTGGATTATCAACTCCATTAGGTTTTAATCCAGCCACTTCTAATCTTCTTACCGTTGTTATCCATTTTGTTCCATACATAGTGAATACTGGAAAAAATAGAATGTTTAAATCGCTGAAGAAAATCATCCCCTGCCAGCTTATGTCTTTTTTGGAAAAACCAAAACCTTTACAAACTAAACAATGTCCACAGTGTCCTGTTTTACCTTCTTTGTTTGTTGCTGTTATATTTGATAATTCTTCTTGTGGGACATTGTCCTGTCCTGCGCAATTAAGCTCTAATAATGTATTTCCCTCAAAGAAATGCCAGTTTGAAACATCCCATTTACCATTAGTATTTTGTGATTTAATCCAATTATCAATTTTATCTTTAATCGTCCCACCAGTTTGCTTTAAAATATCTTCTCTTTTAGGTTTTTTGTCTTTAATTTTACTTAATATTCCCAATACTGTATAATATCTCCATACACCAGCGAGGCTGGAGCCGGGTATTTTTGGAACCTTTGTTATTGGGTCTCTAACGATTGTGTTATCCACTCTTCCTATGGTGTATCCTCCAGTTCCTATATAAACTGGGTCTGTTGCCAATGCAAAAACTTGGTTACTTTTTACCATGTTGCTCATTGTTTTAAACCTCCTTCAATGCTTTATGCCAGAATTCATACATATCTAAAAACATCTTAATTTTATCATTTGATAAATAACCTTCTACTTCTTGATAAGTTATATTTTCAATACCAAGCCAAATTTTAACAAGCTCTTTAATTTTTTCTGATTTGGTTGGTTCAAGTGTGTTGATTATTGCTGATGCTAAAAACTTTTTAGTTCCATCGTCTAAATCTTCTTTTAATATCGCTTTTTCATAGAATATATTGATAATGTTGTGCAATTTTGAAACGCTTGTTCCTTCATTAAAGGCTTTTTTGAATTTTTCAAATTTATCGAAATGTTTTTCTATGTTGTATGGTTTATTAGTTTTTAAATCTGCTTTTCTTGTATAATTTTTAGATTCATCATAATAAATATCATTTCTTCTTATGTTTGTGTCTAAAAATTCAAAGTCAAATGAGTTTGGGATATAATTTATTTCTTCATAATTATTTAATCTATCCACATTTTTCATCAAGCAAGGACTATTATCAGGACTAACATAAAATTGGTAGTCTCCACTGGTCAAATCACCAAAGTATAAAGAATAATACTCTATAGGACTATTACACTGCTCTTCTATCTTTCCTTTTTTTATTTTGTCATTGAATATTTCTTTAAAAAATTTAGCCTCTATTTCTTCCCATATCTTTTTTCTATCTTTAACATCTCGTCTAATTTTCCTTAAGGCGTTTATCCCAACATATAAAGGTTTCTTATAATCCTGAATAATTACCCCTACATGAAGTGGCAATTTTCCATAAACATATTTAAAGTATTCATCATATAGATTTTGAGTGTTTTTAATAAGTTCTGGAACATATTCTGCTGGAATAATAAACTGCCAGCTTATAGGAGTTGGGTTTATGATAGACATATAAGGTTTGTAGATTTCAAAATGAGCATCCTGAAGACTTAACGTTATTTTGCTCTTTTCAAGATAAAGCTTTTTATCTTTTTCTGGGACACATCTGAAGTTTTTATAATGTCTAATAATTTCTTCATCATATGTGATTAAAAAAGCCTTTCCATCTCTTATCCAGAATTCTAAATTTCCTGCCCAATCTTCTCCCTCATATCTAACTTGACTTCTTAAATTCCAATAAAGCCTGATTTTTCTTTCATCTGGAATATTTGCCACACACAGCAATTTTTCTTCTATCTCTTCAAAAAATTCCTGTGTGCTTTCCCAAATTCTTCTAAGTCTTGCAGGTGATGGGTTTTTTCTGAGTAAAAATTGGAGGATGAGAGTAGATAAAAAGTCTATGTCTTTATCATCAAGCTTTTCCCAATTTATTTTTTCTTCACTCCAATCTATTTTTGTGTTGATTTGCTGTTCTTTTATAAACTTTTCCCATTCTGTGCCAATAACTGAAGCAAAGAAAATTTGTCTTATATAATCGTCAAATGATTCACCATTAGATTTGCAACCTCCGTATGCATCTTTAGATAAAATATTGAAAATCTCAAAGTCAAAAATTTTAACAAAGTTTTTAAATTTTTGATTATTTAATATAGTTTCTAACTTATTCTTATCCTTCAAAAAAAAGATTTGCTGTGAATTGTCAAATTCTAATCCATATCTACCTCTAAACGAGATGCCTACATTAGATAAAATCAAATCCACTTTTTTTAAGAAATCATTAAGGCTATTTTTTTTATATTCATTTATATCAAATGCATTTTTCTGATATAAACTTTTTACACATTTTAGCGTTTTTTTCATTTTGTCAAATAAATCAAGATAAGATAGGTTTTGATTAATTAAATTGAATTTCTTTAAATCATTTATCAACTCACTACTTAATAAATTCCCATTCAACCAATCCATTAACTCAAATTTCATTACAACGAGAGCCAATCTATCATTTTTATCTTTTAACTCAGATGTCCAAATTGTTTCACCTGCTCTATCATTTAGCCATTTATCTACTCTACCTTTTGTCTTGTTATCATAACAAGTTTTGCAAACATTTTTATTTTCATGTCTCTCATCATTTTCAAAAAACAATCTTTGCCCACAAATTTGACAAATACCGATAGGATACCCTTCACCAAGATTTAATGCTAAATCTTTTTTACTCCAATCAGATTTTAAAAAGTTTTCTCTGGCTTTTTCCAAAAGATATGTAAGATTCATCAAACCTCTTGATGCTTTTGTTAAAAATATGGCTGGATAAAATTCGTCTAAAGACTTTTCTTTAAAGATTTCTAATATTTTTTCTTTTATTTCATTTAAATTGCTTCTCAAGATAGCTAAATCGCCTTCACCATCCCCTAAATCCTCTCCAACAATAAAATATATGCCCGTTTCATCTCTGTAAACTTCATTACCAATAGGATATTCATATTCTAAAAGCTCTTTAATTTTATTATCAATTTCTTTTGATATATTTCTATACCAATCAATATGAGCAGGTTTAAAGCCTTTTTCAGCCAATCCGAGTTTATCGTATTGAATTCCAAGAATTCTCCATTTAATTGATGATGGATTATTTTGATAAGTTTCAAGTTTTGAACTGCCTAAAACCAGATTTGATAAAACGGCTTTAAACATTGAAGCAGTCATATATGCCTGATCCCATAAGCTTACATCATTAACCGGATATCTGCTATCACTTAATAGTTTTGAATACCAAGGTTTTACTTTATCAAAAATAAATTCTCTAATCTCCTGCCAGTTTGGATTTGTGTAGTAATCATTTCTTTTTAAAAAACAGTCTAAATCTCTAAAAAATTTAATTCTTGCATCATCAAAATCTTCTTCTTTAATTTTATGCTTAAAACTTCCGAAAGCATTTGACAGCCATAAATGTGATTTTAATTGCTCTACAGGATTTCCTTTATCTATTCCAGAATTTATATTTTCACATCCACGGAAAAATACTTTTTGGATAAACTCTACTTCAGAATTATCTCCTTTAAAGAATTCTTCCCAGATAATTTCATTTGCTTCTTGTTTATTTTTTTCATTTTTTATTACTACTTCAAAAGGAAATTTAACTTTTTTATCTTGTCCTAAGATAAAATCTTTTATTAGATCTCCAAATTTACTTAAATCTATTTTAAATGGTGATAATTGATTATTTTTATCAGAATAATAATTCATATAACTTTCAAATACATCATAACCAAATTTGCTTTTAAAATATTGTTCATCAACATTAAAATATTGTTTATCACCTTTTCTCCTCCAAAACCCAATATGCGTTTTACCAAGATTAAATAACAAAGCTCCAATCTCAGCCTTTAAAATTTCATCCCTATAATTTTCTAAATTCTGTAAGTTTAAGTTTGACATCTTTCCCACCCTTTTACATCAAAATGTTCTTCTGAATTTATGCAATAAATTCCTTCTAACATCTCAAACCTTCCCCAACCAAGCTTTGTTTTGGCTCCAATGCCTTCATCAGCAAGTGTTTTAATCGCTTGACATAAATACTTTAAATCTTGCTCTACTTCTTCTTTTAAATCTTTATCTTTCTTTAAAACCCCATCAAAGGGAATATAAACAATTTGTAAAATCCCTTCAGTATCTTTTGGTACAACTTCATAATGTATTGGAACTGTTCCAGCTCGTTTTCTTCTATCATGTGGGTTTATAATTTCTAAAAAAATTTTATCAAAATATGTTGGATAAAATATTGCCCTTCCTTTGTGTGTTTGAAATTCTGGTGGTAAATTTAATTGAGATTTTTCAAGCTTGTTAGAAATTTTACTTTTTAATTTTTGTATAAGCTTTGATTCGTCGTTTTCAGTCTTAATTTCATCTATATCTTCTTTTTTAATTTCCATTCCTAATTCAAATAGCATAAACTCTAAAACTTTATCTTTAAACTCTTTTAAACTGCTTGACTTTTCTCTTAAATAGCTTTCGATTTCCTTAATACTTTCTGACCCAGCTCCAAAAATTCTAAGATAGCTTTCAATTATTTTAGATTTTTCGCTATTATTATTTAAAAGCTTTTTAAATGTTCCAGCTAAAGCACCTTTCCAAGAAGAACCTCTAACCATCGGCACCTTAAAAACATGCTCTTTCAAAACTGGATTTTGAATAATATAAAATTCATCATCATCTTTTGAAAAATATTGTATGAGCAACTTAAAATTAACCCATACAGCAAAAGAGTATTTAGGAAGTTTTTCTATAAGGTCTTTTATATTGTCTTTATCAGTTATAATTCCAGAGATATTTTGGATTTTTTGGATAGGATTATCAGGATTATCTCCAGAATTATTTATTTTAAAAGTTTTTGATGATGGTTTAAGAACTTTTTCTTTTAAAAAAGCCAAAGGAAAGTCTTTTGTTGTATCTGCATTTTTATTTTTCTTCTTTAATTTTTCAATTTCTTTATTTTGAAATAACGATAAAAATGGAAAACTTTCTTTCAATTCCTGATCATTATCATTATACTTAGAAACCTTGTCATATTTCCTAAGTTTAAAATTATACTTACAAAAAACTACATATTCATTTATAGTTTTTAATTTTTTAAGATCTTTATCTATTTCCTGTAAAGCTTCAAATCTTTTATTGTTGCCCATTTTCCTGCTCCTTATACAAGTTTAAAATTCCAGCTATAGAAAGTAAGCCACAATCATAAGAGTTATTATCTAACCTGTTGATGTAAGGCAAAATCTTAGAGCCTTGGGGTAAATCTTCACCTTGAATGTTACCAGTTTTACCAAAAATATAATGCCTTTCCTTTTGATCGTTTAAGCTTCTTCTCAAGTTCGCTTTCTCAATAATTAAATTTCTTAACATATCTTTGACTGGTAAATTGCATCCATTATGTTTCCAATGCTTTATTTTTGGGTTTTTATTTGTTAATAAATTTGTCTCTTTCACAAGTTCTACTATTTTATTTTCTTCGCTATCGTTTCCTTCAATATAAATTTTTTTATTTTTGTCAAACTTTGAAAAATCAAATTCATTTTTCTGCCAACTATTATCTTGAGAATTAACGCTTAAAACCTTCAACCTACCATAACCGATATTCCAACCACCACCCCAATAGCCGTATTTATCCATAAAATTAAGTAAAGGAAAAAAGATAGTTTCTTTTATTTCTTCAGGAACTCTAAAAACTACTTCAAAGTTACCATTATATTCTCTTCCTTTCCAAAACCAATTTTTATTAGGAATAATTTTCCTATTTTTTACTTCTATATCGTTAAAGTTAGCCTTATCAAAATTTATTTCCCTTATCTCAATCAAACTTTTCCAACCCGTTGTCCCAAAAACTATAGATGGAATAGGAATTCCTAATTTTTTTAAAGCATCAATTTCTAAATCTGATAAAGTCTTGACTTGCCCATCAAAATTATTTCCATGTTCTAATAACTTTATCTTAAATTCTTTATAATTTACTTTTTTTTCAAATCTTCCTTGATTTGGATTAAATTCTTCCTTTTTACAAACCCCACCAAAATAACAAATAACCTCAAACCAAAATCTTAAACTTCCAATTAAAGAAGAAGGTCTTATTTCATTATTTTCCATCCAAGCATCACCAGTCCATAAAGGGGTGATGGTTTCAAATTGGACTTTTATTTCAACCTTACTCATCCTTGCTTACCTCACCTTTGTTATAAACTACATGTGCTACTTCTTCAAACAAATTCATACCACAGGCAAAGTAATAGTTTATCTCATCAATGGACATCTTCCAGTTTTCTCCTGCTTCTAGAAGATATCTTGATGCTTCTTTAGCAATTATTCCTTTACCTTTGTCAAAGGCGTCATACTCTTCCAACTTATTTTGAATTTCGGGTAAAAGGGATTTTATATCCTTTTCGTCCATTTTCAGACTCTTGAGTTTTTTCATAAATGGTTTTGAGCTTCTCTCAGAATACTGCTTATTTAACAACATCTGGGTTAAAACTCCCAATAAAAATATTCCTCTTTTTGCAGAAGTGTTTAATGATTTACCATATTTTGCAAAAATTTCTTCAAAAATGCTTTTTCCCATCACTTCTTCCTCCTCAAAATTAATCAAGCCAAGTTTTTCAAAAAAGCTCATGCACATCATAGCATCTTTAATTCTTGGCAAATAATAACTATCTGTTACGAATTCTTTCCTTATGGGTTGCATAAAAAATTTAGTAAGAAAAGAAAAGTCAAGCTTTTTCCCTTTAAATACTGAATCAATAACTTCAAGAAAGTATTTATCAAGGTCTGAATTCTTTCTTTCATCATCTGATTTTGAGAAGAAAGTTCTAATCTTGCCAAAATTAAAATCCTCACCATAAACTTTATCTACAATTTCTTTTGCTTCAAAAATATTTCTTATTCTTGATGGCAAAACATCTTCAATTAAAAGCAAAATTCTTTCAGCACTTTGCTTTGTTTGTAGAAAGAGAAAATTAAGAGAGATAACATCTCCTTTTTCAGAGAGATATTCAAGAATTTCATTTTCATCATTAGTAAGTCTCTTTATAGTTCTTTCTTTCAGAGAAATTGTTTTATGTGTGTCTAAAAGTATATCAATTACTTCCCTGATTATTTCATCTTCATTTAATAAAGTTTTCGGAATTAGCTGATATTTTAATCCGTGAAATTTAAAAGTAAGTTTAGAATCTATGAATTCTCGTCCTTTTTTTAATAATTCTCTGCATTCCTGACAAACAGGTATATTTTTCCAGAAGTTTTGCTTATTAAATTCCGAAATAAAACCTGGCTTATCATCGGTGTCAAAATTATATACAAAAGTTCTTGCAGAGACATTGTCTTTTATTTCTCCACATATTGAGCAGGATTTGTTTTCTGCTGACGATTTTTGAATTTTTTGTAATGATAGGTGTTTATATGCCCTTTGAAAAAATTCATAATCACCAATATATTTTTGCCCATTGTTAAGCTTTATGGTTAAAAATTTGCCTTCTTTTTTGGAAAGTTCAATTGTTTTGCTTTTGAGAGAATCAATTATTTTTTGATTTTCTTTTTCTAATGCATCTGAGATACTTTTGATTAATTTTTTTTCATTATCTGTCAAATCAGGAATTTTTATACAGGCATCTATCCAGCTTTTGATTTTTTTAAAAGTCTTTTCAGGTTCTTTAATATTAACTGGAGCAATAGGTGCAGGCTTATTGCCTTTGCTTTCTCTTTCTTTATATAAATAACGAGATATTTTTTCTATTTGAAATTGCTCTATCTCTACATCTCTAAAAAGATTATTTTCGTCAAGAACTATCGCGAGAAGATATCCATCAATCTTTTTCTTGATATTGCCGACTAAATCTCCAATTTTTATAACTGAGGATAACATGCTTTATCTCAAATTATATCAAAATTCCATGTTCGTTTCTACAATTTCATGCAATCTTTTACAGTCTGTGTTTGGAATAAGGGTTCCATACCTCAATACAGCCAAAACCAAGGGAGTTTTTTGCTCCAATACCTGTTTCAAAAGCCATGTTAAAAAGCTCCTGAGGCAGATTGAGTTCAAACACTCCATCCCATCCTTTTATTACTGTTTTTTTATAAATCACAATTCTCTGGTCTTTTGAACTAACTTTGTAGGGCTTGATAGAGCCTGAAAATACTGTGGAACCTGCCCATGTTCTTAACTTTCTCTGCAGATTCTTAATGATTAAATCTTCAAACTCCTTTTCAAAGGGGCTGTAATAGTAGGTTTTCTTTTTTCCATCTGCACTTTCAAGAGTGCTGTAAACTGTTATTGGAGAAAGTGTTCTTACATAGATTTTTTCCTGATACTGAGGCAATCCTTCTACTTCAACTGATGATAAAACTAAGTCTTCACTACCAAGTCTTAATGTGTTAGTTTTCATTAAATTCATTGCAAAGGATTGAATAAAATCCTGAATAGGTGATGATACAATAAGTTTGACAGTTCCGAATAGATTAATTTTGCCATCCCTGATATATGCTTTTTCTTCTGGAATAAGTCTTGAAAAAGTGAAAAATTTAAGTTTTCGCTCTGTCTCAGGGTCTTTAAACCCCTTTTCATGTATTTTTTCTGAAAGCCAGCTATCAAGATGCCGATAAATAAATCCCTGAATAATTTCATTGTAATGGCAGGGTAGGGTGATAAAATTTTTTTCGGGATGGTTAAACTTTATTTTAAGCCTCATGTTTATCAGGCTATCTCCCTTTAATTACCATTTAAAAAATTTTTTTAGATAATATCAAAAAAGTTGCTTTATGTCAATTTATTTTTAATAAGGGGAGGCTTTGTTCCAGAAATATTTGAAAAGAGGAGAGAGCCTCTAAAAGAGGCTCTCCATATAATACTTAGTTAATCAAATCATTATTAGAATTTTTAACAGCTACATCAAATAATATTTTTTCAATCATAAATCCAACAATTGATATAACTTTGCATTCCTGTTTAAATTCGCAGCCTGTGCATTTTCTATCAAAATTTGGAGCATTGAGGCACTGAACAATTTCAGGGAAATATGTGGTTAGGACACTAACATCAACCGATAAAGTCGGTCTTTCATTCATTAAAAGACCTCCTTTCTCAGGCTAAAGCCTGAAATGGCTGGGTTATTTTTTTACCGCCTTTTTAAAGAACAGAGGATGTCCCAGCAGGCGGATTTCCTCTGTTATAAAATTTAAAAGGCAATTTCTTAAGAAACTTAAAATCAACAACCTTTGAATAATGTAATCTCAGGTGTTCAATAAACAGAATAGTTCATCATAGTTTGAGATGTATTCTACATTTTATCAAATTTTAATTAAAAAATCAAAAAATATTTTTTGATTTTTTAATATTTAAATTACAATAATTTATGGCATTTTAATTAAAAATTTTTTATTATAAAATAAAATTACATATTTTTATTCAGAAAATTTTATGCCTATACGAATCAAAGAAATAACAGATTATATTGAGGTAGAATTAGAACTCCTACCAGCAGGAATAAAGATTCCATTCGATATTTTCTTTTTTGAGGAAGACGAAATAAGACAATTTTTAAAGAAAGGAGAAAAATTTTCATCTATTCAAAAGGAAACCCTAAAAGATAAAAATATTGATAAAGTTTACATAAAAACCAAAGATAAAAAATATTTTCAAGATTTAATATTTGAAATTAATCCAAAGGAATATATAGACAGATTGTTAGATAGACACACGATTAAAAATGAATTTTATTTTAAAATTGAAAGAGAATGCCTTGATCCAGAATTGCCAATAAACTTTAATTTATATGTTTATGACGGAAAAAATTTAAGGCTAATTTATCAAGGCAAAAATAAAGAACCATTTGATTTAAAAAATGAAATCCCTGAGGGAGATCTTTTAATAGCAAAGGAAGACTTACATATTTATGAGGATTATCTGTTAAATTTAGCAAAGAAAAAAATCAATGAACCTTCTATTATTAAAGAAACTACAAAGTTAGTAATAAGACAGATATACAATGAACCAACTAATAGAGATAAGTTATTAATTTTAGCAGACAAAATTGAAGAGATTATTAATTATATCACTTTAAAATCTGACATTTTAGAAAAATTTTTCATAATGAAAAAACATGATAATTACAGTTACATTCATTCGATAAATGTTATGACATTAAGTATTTCATTAGGTTTAAAAATAAACATTCCTCATGAGGCATTGAGATTACTTGCTATGGCAGCAGCTTTACATGATATAGGTAAAATAAAGATATCCCCTCTAATTTTATCAAAGATTGGGAGAATGTCTGATTTAGAATTTAATATATATAAAACCCATGTTATTGAATCTGTAAATATTGCTAAAGAATTAGGCTTACCAGAGAAGGTGATTGAAGGTATAGCTCAACATCATGAAAAATTAAATGGAAAAGGTTATCCTTTTAAACTAAAAGGAGAGCAGATATCAATTTTTGGTAAGATTATTTCTATCGTAGATGCCTATGATGTATTGACAACTCCACAACCGTTAAGGTATAGTCTAACACCTTTTAATGCATTACAAATTTTAGTTCAAGACAAAGGAGCTTATGATAAAAATTTCCTTGAAATATTTATAAAAATGATTGGACGATTAATTTAATTATTTTTTAATATTGCCATTTTATGTTTATCAATGCTATTATGAAAAAATTTCGAGGTTTTTGATGAAAAAATTTATTTTAAAATATGGAGAACTAATTCTGTCATTATATCGAATTTTAGGAATAGATAGTTATCTTTTCTTAGATAGTGTATTTGCTTATTGATATTCGTGATAAAAACAAAGAATTACTTGAAAAAAAGCAGTATTTTTATTTTTTGCTTGACAAATTTCTATTTATCTAATTAAAAAATCAAAATAAAAAACTTTATTGGAGGGGAAATGAATTTAGAAAATTATAAGTTTCACAAAGAACATACCTGGATTAAATTATCTGGAAAAAATAAGAAGGTGAAGGTAGGAATTACGGATTATGCGCAAGAATCCTTAGGTGATATTATTTACATTGAATTGCCAGAAGTTGACAGTCATGTTGATGCTGATTCTGAAATGGCAGAGATTGAATCTACAAAAACTTCATCTCCAGTGATTGCACCCGTAAGTGGTGTAGTTGTCCAGGTCAATGAAGAATTGATTGATCATCCAGAAATTATTAATGAAGATCCCTATGGAAAAGGTTGGATTGCTGTTATAGAAATGGATAATCCACAAGAAGTTGATGACTTGATGGATTATGAGGAATATGAAAGCTATCTTGAAGAAGAAAAGGAATGAAATTAACAGTAATTGGTGGCGGACCTGCAGGTTATGTTTCTGCTCTTACTGCAAAAAGGTTAGGTGCGGAAGTTCTATTAATTGAAAAAGATGAACTTGGTGGAACATGCCTAAACAGAGGTTGTATTCCTACAAAAACTATTATAGCCTCTCTTGAACAATTAGATAAAATTAAGAAACAGTATTTTTATCAAAAATCCCTTAAGGATGTATCAGTTGATTTATCAATTTTAATGGAAAGAAAAAATAGTGTCGTTGAGACTCAAAAAAAGGGTCTAACCACTCTTTTAAAAGAAAGAGGAGTAAAAATTATTCATTCCGAAGCAGAATTGATAAATCCTAAAAAAGTTTTTCTCAAGCAAAATAATGAGAAAATACAATCTGACAGAATTATTATAGCTACAGGTTCAAGACCTGCTCAGATTCCTATGCTTAATTTCGACGGGGAAAGGATTCTTTCAAGTGATGATATATGGAATCTAAAATCTATACCAGAATCAATAACAATTATTGGTGCTGGTGCAATAGGCTGTGAGTTTGCATGGATTTTCCATTTATTAGGAAGTAGAGTAACAATTATAGAGCTTATGCCAAGAGTTTTACCTATGGAGGATGAGGAGATTTCTAAGACTCTTGAAAGACTATTTAAAAAGAGAAAAATAGAGTTTTACACAGGTGTTAAGATTGAAGATTTAAAAATTTTTGAAAATTCTATTGAGTTAACAATATCAAATGGTAAAAAGGTTATATCAGATATTATCCTTGTATCTGTAGGTAGAGCATACAATACTGAATGTATAAAAGATTCTGAAATAAAACTTGGCAAGAAAAATGAAATCCTTGTAGATGAATCTATGCAAACCAACATTGAAGGTATCTATGCAGCAGGTGATGTCAATGGTAAATGGCTTCTTGCCCATGTAGCTTATACCGAAGGTGAGATTGCTGCCAAGAATGCTATTGGATCCAATGAAAAAATGGATTATAGCGTAATACCTTCAACAATTTTCTCTGTTTCTGAAGTCGCCTCTGTGGGATTAAAAGAAACCGAAGCCATTGAAAGAGGATTTAAAATTAAAAAAGGAGTATTCGCTTTTAGATCTGTTGGTAAGGCTCATGCTATTGGAGAGATTGATGGATTTACAAAAATTATATTAGATGAAGAAACTGACACGATTTTAGGTTCCCATATAATTGGACCAAAGGCTTCGGAGCTAATCCATGAACTTAGTATTGCCATAAAATTTAAATTAAAAGGCAAGGAATTTAAGGATTTAATTTACTCCCATCCAACACTTTCTGAATGTATTGGTGAAGCTGTAAGAGATATATATGGAGAAGCAATTCATAAGATAGATAGATGATAGATATAATAAAGATTTTTGTTATCTTTATTTTTATTCTCTTTTTACTTCGCAAGAAAATAAATATCGGATATGCTTTAATTGCTGGTGCGTTATTGTTTGTTATTTTATATCCCTTTAATTTTAATAAAACTTTACATGCTCTTTTTAATAGCTTAATCTCGCACACGACTTTAAATTTACTTTTTTCTCTTACATTAATAAAATCATTCGAATATTCTTTAAGGCAAACAGGATTAATGCAGAAAATGACTTCTGCAACACAAACACTTGTTAGTAATAAAAAGTTTTCAATAATATCTATGCCTTTAATAATTGGAATGTTACCTTCTCTTGGAGGAGCCTATCTTTCAGCTCCGATGGTTGATTCAGCAACAAGGAATACTCCAATTTCAAAGGAAGAGAAAGCATTTATAAATTACTGGTACAGACATCCCTGGGAACTTATTTTGCCACTTTATCCCGGTATAGTGCTTGCCTCGGCAGTTTCAGGAGTTTCACTGAGAGATTTGATTCTTTTGAATTTTCCTATTGCGGTTATTTTTTTTACAATAGGCTTTTTATTGAGTATGGAAAATCTAAAAAATGAAAAAAAATCAATTAAGAGTCAAGATATTTATAATTCATTATTAAGTTTTATTCCAATTTTACTTGTGCTTTTACCTGTGATAATCTTTAAAATCGACCTTTCCATTACTTTATTTTTAAACATCTTATTTTTATGCTTTTATTTCAAAAAAAATTTAAAGGAAACTTTTTCCATATTAAAATACGGTTTTACATTGGATGTTATTGTTTTGGTTTTTGGAGTTATTATTTTTAAGGAAATGCTTCAATTATCAGGTGCTGTTGATGGTATTGCAAAGGCTATAACCGATGCTCAAATACCTTATTTGATAATTTTTATCACCCTTCCATTTTTTGTCGGTTTAATTACTGGAATAAGTGTTGGATTTGTTGGAAGCACTTTTCCTATTTTACTTCACTTAAAGGAAACTTTGTCCTATGAAATCTCAATTGCCTTTGTATCTGGTTATGCTGGAGTTCTTCTGTCTCCATTACATCTTTGTTTGATTCTAACAAAGGATTATTTTAAAGCAGACATTTTGGGGATTTATAAAAAAATTTTGCCTGCAACTTTAATAATATTTTTTGTTGCATTGATTGAATATTTCTTTTTGAGATATTATAATTAATCTAAAATTGAAAGGAGGAGCAATTTTATGGGAGAAATTGTTGATATAATCGCAAGGGAGGTTCTTGATTCAAGAGGAAATCCAACAGTGCAAGTTGAAGTTTTACTTGATTCAGGAGCATGGGGTGTTGCAACCGTTCCATCTGGTGCTTCAACTGGTACACGAGAAGCCCTTGAGTTAAGAGATGGAGATTCAAAGAGATATATGGGAAAAGGAGTTTTGAAAGCTTTAGAAAATATTACCAATGAAATAGCTCCTAATATAATTGGCATGGAATCCCTTGACCAAGAAGGAATTGATAAATTTTTAATTGAACTTGATGGGACAGAAAATAAAAGTAAACTTGGTGCAAATGCTATTCTGGCAGTATCTATGGCAGTTTGTAAAGCTACAGCCCAAGAACTTGGTCTTCCTCTCTATAGGTATTTAGGTGGAACTCATGCTAAGGTGCTACCACTTCCTATGATGAATATAATTAACGGTGGAGTTCATGCTGACAATAATTTAGACATTCAAGAGTTTATGATTGTTCCAATTGGTTTTACAAAATTTTCTATTGCATTAAGATCTTCCGTTGAGGTCTTCCATACTTTAAAAGGAATACTTAAAAAAAGAGGACTTAGCACTGCTGTTGGGGATGAAGGTGGATTTGCACCGATGCTCGAAAATAACGAAGAGGCAATAAAATTAATTTTAGAAGCCATAAAACAAGCTGGATATGAACCAGAAAAAGATATATATATAGCGTTAGATTCAGCAGCATCAGAGTTTTACAAAGAAGGGTTTTACCATTTCGATGGTAAAAAGCTTAGTTCAGAGGATATGGTATCTTACTATGAAGCCTTAGTAGATAAATATCCTATTATTTCAATAGAAGATGGCATGAGTGAGGCAGATTGGGATGGCTGGCAGATTTTTACAAATAGACTTGGTAAAAAAATTCAACTTGTCGCCGATGACCTTGTAGTTACAAATCCAAAAATAATAAAAGAAGCTATAAAAAAAGGAATTGCTAACTCTATACTTATTAAACTGAATCAAATTGGTACAGTATCTGAAACCATAGAAGCAATTGAGCTTTCAAAAAACAGTAAATATACAACAGTAATATCTCACCGCTCTGGTGAAACAGAAGATACTATGATAGCAGACCTTTCTGTAGCTTTTAATACAGGGTTTATAAAAACAGGTTCTCTTTCAAGGGGGGAAAGAATAGCAAAATACAATAGACTTCTTCAGATAGAAGAGGAATTAGGAGATATAGCTCAATTTAAGGGTATTTCAGCGTTTTATAATCTTGGTTTTTAAATGAGCAGGTATGTGCTAAAGGAACAACTTAAAAAAGAAAAGAAGATAAGGGCAAGATTATACCTTATCTTCTTTCTTTTACTTTTTATAGTACTGGCATACAACTTTTTCTTTGGTGAAATGGGTTATTTAAAATATAGAGAACTTAAAAAAAATGAGCAAAAAATTTTGACTGAAATAAATCAAATAAAAAAAAATAATGAGTCAATAAGAGAAGAAATAAATCTTTTAAAAAAAGATTCTAAATATTTAGAAAAATATGCCAGAGAACAATTTGGACTTATAAAACCTGGAGAAATGGTTTTCCAGTTTCAAGACAGTGAGAAATGAGCATTAATTTAGCCATACTTTGGCATATGCACCAACCCTATTATTTTGATCCATTAAAAAATAAATTTATATTACCTTGGGTAAGACTTCACGCTACTAAAGATTATCTTGATATGCTTTTGTTATTAGAGGAGTTTCCAGATATTAAAGTGACCTTTAATATAGTTCCATCTCTTCTTAAACAGATAAGGGAATATGAAAATGGCGCAACAGATTTATTTATGGAAATTACATTAATTCCAGCAGAAGAACTTAAAGATGAGCAAAAAATTTTTATTCTTGAAAATTTTTTCCTTGCTAACTGGCAAACTATGATATATCCCTTCCCCAGATATAGAGAACTTCTTGATAAAAGAGGTAAAAGTTATGGAGATTTGTCTAAGACAATTAAAAAATTCACAACTCAAGAATTTAGAGACCTTCAAGTTTTATTTAATCTTGTCTGGATAGACCCATTACACAGGATAAATGACAAATTTTTAAAGGAATTAGAAAGGAAGGGTAGAGAATATACTGAAGAGGAGAAAAATTTATTAATAAATAAACAAATTGAAATTTTAAAAAAAATTATACCCCTTTATAAGAAAATAGCTTTGTCAAACCAAATTGAACTTTCTGTCTCTCCCTTTTATCATCCAATATTACCATTAATTTATGATAATTTTAAGGCTAAGGAGACTATGCCAAATGTTGTATTACCAAAATATAGATTTATTGCACCTGAAGATGCAAAAAAGCAAATTACCAAGGCAATAGAGTATTTTGAAGCAATATTTGGATTTAAACCAGATGGATTATGGCCTTCTGAAGGTTCCGTAAGTGAAGAAATTATAGAATTAATAAAAGATTCAAAAATATCATGGATAGCTACTGATGAAGAAATTTTATCTAAATCTTTAGGAGAAAAATTAAGAGAAGGTGATAGGTTTTTAGCTCCAGAAAAACTTTACAGTGTATATGAATTCAATGGAGTGAAGATTTTCTTTAGAGATAGAATACTTTCTGATCTTATTGGATTTGTATATTCAAAATGGCAACATGACTATGCAGTGAATGATTTTATAGGAAGATTAAAAAAAATAAGTTATAAAGACAATATTATCATTCCAGTTATTCTTGACGGAGAAAATGCTTGGGAATACTATGAAAAAGATGGTTTAGATTTTTTAAGAACTTTATATAAATCTCTATCAGAAGATAGAGAGATAAGAACAGTAACTTTTTCTGAATATTTATCTGAAAATCCTCCAATAAAAAGCTTAAGAAGAGTTTTTCCCGGTTCATGGATTAATGCAAATTTTTCTATCTGGATTGGACATGAGGAGGATAATTTATCTTGGGATTATTTATATCAAACAAGACAGGATCTAATTAAATACCAAAATGAGAATCCTTCTAAAGACCTATCTACTGCTTGGGAGGAGATATATATAGCTGAGGGAAGTGATTGGAACTGGTGGTTCGGAGATGAACACTATACTGAAACTAAAGATGTTTTCGATGAAATATACAGACACCATTTAATCAATGTTTATCGAGAAATAGGGAAAGAACCTCCGTCATATTTGTATACTCCAATAATTAAAAAAGTAAGAGAGATAAAACCTGATATTGAGCCTAAAGGCTTTATTTATCCAAAAATTGATGGAAAAGTTACAGGGTATTTTGAATGGCTTGAGGCTGGTAAGTACATACTTAAGAGGTTTGGTGGAAGTATGCATAAATCAGAAGGATTACTTTCAGAGCTTTATTATGGATTTAACAAAAAGTTTCTTTATATCAGACTCGATCCTTCATGTCCAATAGAAGATTTTAAGGAGTTCATCTTTCAAATTCAAATTATTGAACCTGTAAGAATAAAAGTATTATGGAAATATTCTGAAGAGGTTGCGCAGATTATAAAACAAGAAAATGGAGAATGGATAAAACATTATGAAATTGAAAATGTTGCATTAGATTCTATATTTGAAATAGAAATTCCCTTAGAAAAAATTGGAATAAAGGAGGAAGAAAATATATATTTATTTGTTGAAATTCTTATGAATAATCATATAATTGAAAGAGCTCCTTCTGTGGGATTTATTAAAATACAAGTCCCAAATCCTGAATTTGACAAATTAATGTGGCTTTAAAAATTTTTTACCTTATCTTTGTACTCTTGATTCGTTGTTATTTTCAAATAATGTATCTTTGAGATTAGCCTTTGAAAAGTTTGTTGATATAAGAACACATCTTATAAATTCAGCTTTTTCAAGATTTGTTCCGATAAATTTAGCACCTGAAAGATCAGACATAAAAAATTCTACACTATTCATTTGAGCATTGGAAAAATCTGCTCCTGTAAAATATCCCTGTTTTAGATTGGCTAATTTTAAATTTGCATTTTTGAAATTAGCAAGAGAAGCCTCTGCCATTTGAAAAATTGCTTCCTGAAGATTGGCATTTTCAAAATTACAAAGAGTTATTTTTGCATTTAAGAAATTTACTTTATTCATCTGAGCATTAAAAAAGTTTGCACCGGGTAGGAATGAAAAATTAAAGTCTGCCCCATTAAGAATAGCATTTTTAAAGGATGCACCTGATAAATTAGAACTATCAATTTTACAATTTGTTAAATCTGCTCCGTCAAAATTACACAAAGATAAGTTTGATTTACTTAAATCTGAATTTTTTAAAATACATCTGCTAAAGTTAACACATATGAGGTCTATCTCTGAAAGTTTAATGCCCGTTAAATCTTTGCCAGATAAATCTGCTGTGTTTTGAATTAAAAATAAAATTTCACTTTTACTTATTTTCAAATTTTTATCCTTTCTGGACTTGTATATATATTAAATCTATTTCCTCTCAAAAATCCTATTATAGTCAAATTTACTTTATCAGCCAATTCAACTGCAAGAGATGTTGGAGCAGTTCTACTTACAATCATAGGTATTTTCCATTTAGCAGTTTTTAAAACCATTTCTGAAGATATTCTACCACTGACAAGCATAATTTTTCTTTTAAAGGATACCTTATTCAACAAAGCCCATCCTATAACTTTATCGACTGCATTATGCCTTCCAACATCCTCAGCAATAAATAAAATATTATTTTCATCTGCTAACCCTGCAGCATGAATACATCCAGTCTTTTTGAATAGCAATGAGTTGGTCTGAAAATCTTTGAAGAGTGTAAATAATTTTTCCGGATTTATTTTTAAATCATCTTCTATTTTGCTTTTTAAATCTGTTATAAAACTAACAGAGGACATGCAACCAGATGTAATTGTTTTATTCTCAAGGGATACAAATCCTTCAAGCGAAACTTTAACTTCTATTTCTTTTCCGTTGTCATATATAGATATTTTTTCATGGCACCAATCTCCTTTTAATATTTCTTCGGTTTTTAAAAAACCAGTTATTAATTCTTTTACATATATTGGAGAGGCGGATAGAGAAACTACTTCTTGATCATTGATAAAAATTTTTATTTTTTTCTCAATAGCTAAAATATCATCAATTTGTTGTTTTGAATCTGATTTAAAAATGATAATTTTTTTAATTTCTAATGGATTCATATGTTATTTTAAACTTTATAATTTTTTTCTTGCAAATTATAGTCAAAAACTGCTATTCTGAAGTTAGAAAAAATTTTTAGGAGGTAGATGTGTTTAGTATTAGTTCAAAGGCAGCCGAAAAGGCAAAATTGATCCTCAAAAATGAGGGTAAAGAAGGTTGGGGGTTGAGAATATTCTCAGCAGAAGGATATTGTAGTCCATCATTTGGTCTTGATATTGATGAAAATCCTCAAGAAGGAGATGAAGTATTAGAAAAAGACGGATTAAAGGTCTTTATGGATAAACAGACCTTTGATCTATTAAGTGAAATTGAACTTGATTACTATGAGGATGAAGAACAGGAAGGATTTATTCTTAAAGGTCCTATGCCTTCATGCGGACCAAGCTGTGGAGGCTCCTACGGCGCATAAGAGATGTTTCCAGTTCATCGCCCAAGAAGACTAAGAAAAACAGATATCCTGAGGAAAATGGTGAGAGAGACAACTCTCACTCCTCAGGATTTTATTTATCCAATGTTTGTTGTTTCTGGAAAGGGCATTAAAAATCCAATTTCCTCAATGCCTGAATGTTTTCAGGAAAGTATTGATGAAGCAATAAAAACAGCCCGTGAAGTATTCTCCCTCGGTATTCCTGCAATTATTCTTTTTGGAATTCCTGAACATAAAGATGAAAAAGCAACCTCTGCCTATGATGAAAAAGGCTTAATTCAGCAAGCAGTAAAAGCAATAAAAGATACTTTACCAGATTTAATTGTTATAACTGATGTTTGCCTTTGTGAATATACATCACATGGACATTGTGGAATTATAAAAAATGGTAAAGTTGACAATGACTCTACACTTGAAGTGTTGGCTCTTTCTGCATTATCACACGCCCGTGCAGGTGCAGACATTGTTGCTCCCTCAGATATGATGGATGGAAGAGTCGGAAGGATTCGGAAAGTACTTGATGATGAAGGTTTTACAGATGTAGCAATTTTATCTTACTCTGCGAAATATGCCTCTGCCTTTTACGGACCATTCAGAGAAGCTGCACAGAGTGCGCCAGCCTTTGGTGATAGACGCAGTTATCAGATGGATCCTGCAAACAGAAGAGAAGCCCTTAAAGAAGTTGCCCTTGATATTGAAGAAGGTGCAGATATTGTAATGATTAAGCCAGCACTTGCCTATCTTGATATAATTTCAGATGTAAAACAAAAATTTCATGTTCCTGTTGCAGCTTACAATGTAAGTGGAGAGTATTCAATGGTAAAGGCAGCAGCCCAGCTTGGCTGGCTCAATGAATCTGCTGTAATGATGGAAATACTTACAGCAATAAAAAGAGCAGGAGCAGACATAATTCTTACATACTTTGCCAAAGAAGCAGCAAAACTTCTCTTAAAGTAATTAATGGATAAATTTCAAATTCAAACCTCCTTTAAACCAAATGGAGATCAGCCAAAGGCAATAAAAGAGCTTGTCTTAGGCATAAAAAGGGGATATAAGCATCAAGTTTTACTCGGTGTTACAGGCTCTGGAAAAACCTTTACAATTGCAAATGTAATTGCAAAAATTAACAAACCCACATTGGTTATTGCCCATAATAAAACTCTTGCAGCACAGCTTTACGGTGAATTAAAGGAACTTTTTCCATATAATGCTGTCGAATACTATGTAAGCTATTACGATTACTATCAACCTGAAGCATATATTCCAGAGACAGACACTTATATTGAAAAGGATGCTTTAATAAACGATGAAATTGACAGAATGAGACACTCTGCTACTTTAAGTGTTCTTACAAGAAGGGATGTCATCGTTGTAGCCTCTGTATCCTGCATCTACGGAATTGGCTCTCCCGATGACTACATGGCAATGCATATTAATCTTGAAGAGGGAATGATTGCTGAAAGGGATGCTATACTTAGAAAACTCGTTGAAATTCTTTATACAAGAGCAGAGGATGACTTCAGAAGAGGAACCTTTCGTGTTCGTGGAGATGTGGTGGATATTTACGCATCCCATTGCTTAGATAAAGCATACAGAGTTGAATTTTTTGACAGCGAAATTGATGCAATCTATGAAATAGAACCCCTTTCAGGGGCACGGATTAGAAGAGTTCCTAAAATCTTTATTCCACCGGGGAGTCATTGGGTTACTCCAGAGCCAAGACTAATAAAGGCGTTAAAAACAATTGAGGAAGAATTGGAGGAAAGAATAAGATATTTCAAAGAGCGAGGGGAAGATCAATTTGCAGAGAGAATTGAAAGGAGAACCCGTTTTGATATTGAACTTTTAAGTCAGTTTGGACACTGTCATGGAATAGAAAACTACTCAAGACATCTTAGTGGAAGACTTCCTGGCGAGCCTCCATTCACTTTGATTGATTACATATATGCAGGACCATCAAAGGGAGATTTTTTAACAGTTATTGATGAAAGTCATGTAACAGTGCCTCAGATTGGCGGAATGTATGAGGGTGACCGTTCAAGAAAACGAACTCTTGTTGATTATGGATTTAGACTTCCAAGTGCACTTGATAACCGACCATTGAAATTTGAAGAGTTTGAACATAGAATGAATTATGTAATTTATGTTTCTGCAACCCCTGGAGATTATGAAATTGAAAAATCAAAGGGAAGAATAATTGAGCAGATTATAAGACCAACAGGTCTTGTTGACCCAAAAATGGAAGTTCGACCAGCAAAAAATCAGGTTGAAGACCTTCTTGATGAAATCCTGAAAAGAGTTGAACAAGAAGAGAGAGTTCTTGTTACAACCCTTACAAAAAAAATGGCAGAGGATTTAACTGATTATTATACAAACTTGGGAATTAAAGCAAAATATTTACATTCAGATATTGACACCCTTGAAAGAGTTGAAATTTTAAGGGATCTCAGACTCGGAAAGTTTGATGTCTTGATAGGTGTAAATCTCTTAAGAGAAGGGCTTGACCTTCCTGAAGTCTCCCTTGTTGCGATATTTGATGCTGACAAAGAAGGATTTCTTCGTTCAGAAAGGTCTCTTATTCAGACAGCAGGTAGAGCATCAAGAAATGTAAATGGCACTGTAATTCTTTATGCAGACACTGTTACAGAATCAATGAAAAAAGCAATTGAGGAGACTGAAAGGCGTAGAAAAATTCAGCTCGAATACAACAAAAAAATGGGAATTGTTCCTGAAACAGTAAAAAGTAAGATTAAAGATATACTTTCATCAATTTATGAAAGAGATTATTTTACTGTTGATGTTGTAAAAGAAGAAGTTCAAGAATATGAGCTAAATGAAGAAACAATTAAAAAACTTGAGACAGAGATGAGACGTGCCGCAGAAAATCTTGAATTTGAAAAAGCAGCCACAATAAGAGATAAAATATTTAAAATAAAAGAAAAAATGATAAAATTAGGAGCAAAGCTCACTTCTTAATTTTTATACCTGCCATTTCCTTTATTCCTTCCACAATCCGAGGACTTAGGCGATAGATTTTATCACTAACATAAAATATATTACCTTTTTTTACAGCAGATGTATCTTTAAGTTGAGAAAGTAAATGATCTATGAGAACCTCATGTCCTGTGCCTAAAAGTATTACCTCAGGATTGTTTTTAATTATCTCTTCTACATTTATACCTCCTGTATCATTTTGAGGCTTCATTCTGTTATTCTGATTCTGAGCAAGGGAGAAGGGGAAGAATCCCATTCTTGAAGAAAATTTTGCAATATTATTTAACCCTAAAATTTTCATGATTTCATCAATATGGGATGATTCTGAAGCAACTATAATTGGTTCATGCCATATAATAAAGAGAGCTTTTTCTCCATTAAAAACCTTTCTTATTTTATTTAATTCCCTCTGAAAATTCTGAGCAACCTCTTTAGCTTTGTTTGCTCTACCGATTATACTTCCAAGCTTGATTATTTCCTGTGGAAGTTCTCTTAGGTTTTTCGGTGCAAAAACATGAACATTAAGTCCTAAATCAATTAGTCTTTGATAAACTTCCTTTGGAGTACCGTCTCTTGAAATTATTACGAGGTCAGGTTTTAAAGATAAAATTTTTTCAAAGGAGGGATTTATCATCCCTCCTACCTTAGGTTTATTTTTAATTTCATTAGGCCAGTTACAATAGTTGCTGACAGCAATAAGTTTATCATTAGCTTCAAGATAATAAAGAGTTTCTGTCACATTGGGAGCTAAAGAAATAATCCTTTGGGATTCAGCAAAGGCATAGGAAAAAAATATTAAAATTATTAAAAAGGCTTTTAAAACAACCATTTCATTCCAAAGGAAAAGCTCCTTTCAGGCATTGGATAATCAATATTATATTCATATTTTCTGTTTAAAAGATTTTCAATTGCAAAACTTAATTCCAAAGATTTTACTGGACTGTAAAGAGCTTTAAAATTGACAACAGTAAAATCTGATTTTCTTACGATCTTTGTACTCCATGTAGTGGGATCAAAGTAATTAATATTTTCATCTCCAATATAATTTGCAATAATTCTCATCTGCCAGTTTTCTTTGTAAGCTTTTAATCCGAAGGCTCCAAGCCACTTTGGAGTTGCTAAAAGAGGTTTTCCTTGACTGTCAGAGTATTTTGTATGATAAGTAATATTCACGAAGGGTTCAACAGAAAATTTAAGAGATAGAAGATCCCTTAAATCATAAGAAGCACTAATTTCCCAGCCTTGTATTGTAGATTTTTCTTCATTTTTGTATGTATACGCATTTAGTGAAGCATCATAGTAGCTTACAATCTTATCTTTAAATATTGAGTGAAAAAAAGTAAAATCTGTGTATAATCTGGATTTTGAAAAAGATGCTCCTGCTTCGTAGTTTATGCTCTTTTCAGGCTTTAATGATGGGTTTCCAATATATCTTGTGCCCCAAAGAATATATTCTCCAGCATATTCTGTGGGACTTGGTGCTCTAAAACCTGTTCCTGCATTTGCACGAAGGTTAAATGAATCAGTTAATTTATAAACAGCTCCACCTCTTAATGTTATATGGTCAAGATTTTCAGATTTTGGTATTGTTTGCATACTTGGTGTTGAGAATGTCTCATTTTTAAAATAATCATATCTACCTCCAAGAAAAATTAATAGGTTATCGAAAGAAAGTCTTAGTTCTGAAAAGGCTCCAACACTCTGATATTTTGAATCTGGCTGAAAAGGTGACGTAGTCTCATTTCTGTTTTCAAGTTTGACCTGATTCCATTCTCCACCTATAATTATTCTATGCTCAGCAAAATCAAAGAATTTCTGTAAAGAAACACCCTGTGAATCTGCTTTGTATAAAGATGTACCAGATCCGAATGTATTATCATGATATTCGTATCTTCTTTTTGATAGATTATATCCAGCCTTGAAAGTTTGAGTTTTATAGATAATATCAAAGGAATCTAAGCTATGGTCAATATAATCTTTTGGTGTGGGAGAAACTATTTGCCCTGGTGAACCTATTTCCCATCCCCGAAAATGTCTAATTCCAAGTGAGATTTTATTGTCCTTTATAAATTCATATCCGATTCTTAAAGATACTGTTTCATCATTGTATCCTGTATTTTTATATGTTCCGTAATCTTTTACTTTGTAATCAGAGGAATCAGACCTGCTTAAAAATAAATAGGCATCAAATTGGGATTTTTTAAACTGAATTTCTCCAGATGCCTTTCTTCTTTCCCATGAACTAACTTCTGTTCCTAAACTTCCATGAATTCCTTCTTCTTTAGCTTCTTTTGTAATTATATTTATTACACCTCCCATTGCATTTGAACCATAAAGAACACTTCCAGGTCCCTTTAAAATTTCAATTCTTTCAATGTCATCAACAGTAATCTGGGCAAGATTAATTGTTGCAGTTCTAAACCCATTGATTAAAATAAGATTTCTTGCTGATGTAGGGTCCAATCCACCACCAAAACCTCTTAAATAAAATGTTGTTAGTTGTCCAGGATCCTTACTTATATGTCCAATTGCAGATTCAATTATTAAGTCGCCTAAATTCTTAGCAGTGGAGGTTTTAATTTCCTCTTGTTTTATGATCTGAACAGAATAGGGAACATCTTTTTTTAATTCTTCAATTCTTGTTGCTGTTACAACGATTTCTTCAAGTTTTGACTCCTGAGCTAAAAGTTGATAGGGGATAAAGAAAAGAAAGATAAATAATACGAATAAAAACATATCTACCCTCCCGCGAGGAAATTAGAAGCTCAAAGAGCCTCCAGCTGGACAGGTCTTCCGGCTTAGGGCTAATTCACCTACTTGCCCGCCTTCCCATCATGGTATTACCCATGACAGTGGCATCAAATGGGTTTTCGTTCCCAACACGGCTGCGGGGCAGCTGAGGGTTCTCACCTCACTTCCCTTAAATCCAGCCAAAAAAGTATATAAAAGATTTATACACTAAGTCAACTATTTTACATTATAAGGATTTTTCTAATTATTGAAATTACTGTTAAACAATCAATAAATTGTCAATAAAATTAAAAATTTTTGAAGATGTTTTAAAACAGAAATTTCAGGAGAAAAATTTTTTCTTGACAAAGATATTATTTTTTATAGTATAAAAATGAGGTTAGCGGAAAATTTGTAGTTCGGCATCATTACTTGATCTTTGACAAGTTTGGTTATACTTTTTATAGAAATAGCAATGTTTTGAGTGTTTTTTTAAGGTAGAAAGCCTTGATAAATCTAAGTTTGCAGAAATTTTTATCAGGCAAAAATGGGAAAATTTTTGAAAGTATGCACTAACATTTTGGATAGGTTACGAAAAAATGCCCAAAAAAATTATTAAAAATCAATAAGTTACAAAGCCTGCCGTTGGAATAATTGACCTCATTTAAAAGGGATTGCACAAGTTGGAATATAAGTTAAAAAGATTTGGATAGTTAAATGTAAGTTGAAAGAGTAGATAGCAATATGACTGATTTAAAGGAGTTTTTGAGTCATGGTGAGGATGGATGAAAATTTAATACATGTGTTTAAGTTTATATAAATATTAATCCTATTTAATCATTAATAGGCTTTTTTTAAATAGCGTTAAAAAGTTTGTTATAAAATTCTTCGGCTTCTATGGTTTTTTCTTACTGCTTAACTTTTGTGGCTAAATTTTCAACAGGCAGTGAAATAACTTTAATTGAAAGGCAGTTTTACAATCCCTCGCTTATAGCTTTAGTCTGGATTATTATTTGTTTTTCTTTGTATAAAACATATCTTATAATACAATCTTGAATTTCTTCATTAATTTTTATAAATTTAACTCCTATATCAAACTTGTTATTCTTTTTTTCACTCCTAATAACTTCGCCATATAGATATAACCCTAATGGTATAGGTATATCAAGTAAAAGCTTTATTTCCAGAATGTCGCCTTTTTGATACAGTTTTTCTGAAAGAAAGCTTAATCCGCCTCCGCTTATATTTATTGATGATAAAGGTAATTCATAAAAACCATGCTGTTGGATTGTCAATAGACTAATAATTGAATCAAGTTTTTTATTTATTGTATTGAGCCATTCGGTTAATGTCTTATCGGAAGATTCTTTCATGCTTACAATATCAAACTTATAATGCCCTATTACTGTTGAGACAATATTTTGCTTTTCTTCGTCGGACAACAATCTTACAGCAAAAGGAACTCTTACATCTATTCTGACATGTTCTCGCATGTTTTTATATTTTTCTTCTAAGCCTTCCATTTTGTTATCTCAAAACAACAATTTCTACTCTTCTGTTTTTTGCTTTTCCTTCATCAGTATCATTGTTAGTTAAAGGACGGTATTCTCCGTATCCTGTTGCAGAAAGTCTTTCAGGCGAAATCCCTGACTCTAACATATAATGAAGAACAGACAATGCCCGTAAAGTTGATAATTCCCAGTTTGATTTAATTATTTCATTTTTGACTGGTACATTATCAGTATGTCCTTCAATAGAAATTTTATTTCTAATACCTTTTAATTTATTGATTATTTTATCCAATACTGTTCTTGATTGTGGATTTAAGTCTGATTTGCCCGTTTCAAAAAGCAGTTTATCAGGTAATACAATAACTATGCCTCTTGGTTCTTCTTTTACAAATGCTCCTTCAAATTCCTTTAACAAGGTTTCAAGTTCCTTAGCCATATCACTCTTTTCAAGTTCTGTTTTGATTGGTGGGTCTATTATCTTAAATACTTTTTTTAGAGATTCAGAAAAGCTTTCAGCTTTGTGTTGGTCTATAACAGATAAAGCATAAAGTGCTACAAAAAAAGTAAAGAGAAGTGTTAAAAAGTCAGAGTAAGAAATAAGCCATCTATCAGTATTTTCACGGTCATCATCATTTTTGTTGTTTTGATTTTCTAAATCAAAATTCATAAATTTTTCCCTTCCTTAAAGCTTTCAAGGATTGCTCTTAAATAATGGGGATTAATTCCTTGTTCAATTCCAATCAATCCTCTTATAATTAATTCCATTTTTTTGATTTCATTTGTTGCTTTATATATTATTCTTTTTCCAATAGGAATAAAAACAAGATTAGCGGAACCGACACCATAAACAGTTGCTACAAATGCAGTTGCTATTCCTGTTCCTATTTTTGAAGGTTCTGCAACATTTTGAAGAACATGAATAAGCCCTAAAATTGCACCAATTATACCAATAGTTGGTGCATATCCACCTGCCGAGTCAAAAACTTTAGATGCTCTTTTTACAGTATCTTCGTAGTTTTTTATTTCCTGATATAGAACATCCCGAATTACTTCCTGACTGTATCCATCGATAATCATTTTCAATCCTTTTTTTAGAAAAGAATCACTCACATGTTCTAACTCATTTTCAAGTGCAAGCACACCTTTCCGTCTTGCTATTACCAAAAGACCAAGAATTTCCTCTATCAAGAGTCTTTCAGAAGTTTTTTTGGAGTAAAAAGCTATTTTGAGACCTTTTAAGGCATTTAATATATCTTTTGGGGGGAAGCTTACTATAATCGCACCTAATGTTCCACCAAAGACTATGGCTGCAGCTGCAATTTGAATGAGGTGAGCTGTTGTTCCTCCTTCAATAATATTACCTACAATTACAGCACTTAAACCGATAAGCAATCCAAAAATAATAAATATATCCATTTAATAAAATTTACTCTCCACCTTAAGATATTCCAATTTATTAAATAATATAACACGTGAATTACTTTTCATTGAAATTTCTCCTTAGTATATTAAATTCAAAGAATAAATATAATTGGTTTTCATCTCTCTTGTGATAAAAAGAGAATTCTCAATTATATTCCTAAATATTATAAAACTTTTACCACTTTAATTTCAATCTTTTTTAACTTCATATCTAATTTTTATAAGAAGTACTCCTTAGATTTTATTTTTCAGAGAACAACTTATACAGACACTTGTCAAAAGAATTATGTCTTTCCATAAAATTTTTTCACAAAAATTTGCTTCAATTCATATAAAGCAGATTTAACCAAAGGAAGTGTTTCTTTCCATTTATTCTTCTTTATACTGCTTACTGTTACATATATCGCCACCTCCGCTTTCTTTATTGATTGAAAATACCCTCCTGTATTTGCTCTTATTAGTTCTATCCTGCTATTTATGTTTTCTACTGCATTGGTTGTGTAAATATATTTCCGAACCTGCTCAGGATATTTCTTGTAATTAAAATAGTTGTCTTTCTTATTAAGCAGTCCCAGTTAATCTTTGAGATTTCATTCAAAACCTTGTCTAAATTCAAA
>Ga0209809_1000509_pt1 | contig 35536 bp, 28 predicted proteins | sample YNPMSTMetaG_FD_186172 | JGI IMG/M metagenome (GOLD analysis project Ga0209809, IMG submission 186172) | Anoxygenic and chlorotrophic microbial mat microbial communities from Yellowstone National Park, USA - YNP MS-T MetaG (SPAdes) (version 2) ...
AGACCAAACTCCTCCAGCAAGGCGGCCACGGCCAACTGCCCGCCCTGCACACTGGCCTGGTGGGAGTGGCGGAATTCGACGAAAAACCTCTGGGGCTGGAGCGTGATGAATTTGGCCATGCCAGATAGACCGCCCCGACCGATATTTCGTTCACCCTCCGGGTGAACCCTTCAGCCTTGTCGGTAAGGATTCAGGGAGTTATCCCAGATTTTGCAGTTGGCTTGCCTAGCAAGCCGTAAGTGCTTCACTATGTTCTGGTTAACCCAGAAACAAAGGAACACAAACCAGTGAAGCACCCAACCGTCATTCCATGAGCCAATCGGCTGCGGCAAGTGCAGATTGGCTTTACCCACAACCTACTCACCGTCTCGGGCGGCGCCGCTTCGGCGGGGGCGAAGTGTCTGGAGCGCGTTGGGGTTCGGCACTGGGTGCGGCCGCAAGTCCCAGTGCAGGAGCACTCGCCCAACGCCAAAGGTATTTGGGAGAGGGTACTGGCCTTGTGGCTAACCTGCCTGACCGGGGGGACGCGGTTCAGTCCTCTGGCCTGCTGGGGCCATGGTTTGGAGGCCTTGCAGGCCTGTTTGGCGTGCAATGGCTGCCGCAGGCGGCCAGTGGGTTGACCCGCCTCTTGGGCTAGTTTCGGCCACGGCACAACGGGGCGTTGCGTGCGGCGGCGGTGGGTTCGGCAGGGCAACGGATCCGGCAGGAGCAGATCGGGCAAGAGGCGCTAATTCTGGACAGGACCGTCTGCGAGCGCTCCGGCCGCTAGGAGGGGCGCGCCAAGGCTCCAACCCCGGGAAACCGGGCCGGCCCACTCATCATCCGCTCCAGGCGGCCTTGGGCAGTGGGTATGGGGTCAACCTGTGGGATTGGCGCGGCGACACGCACTCGGCGCATCCGTGCATCGGGTTCTACGAACAGAGGCGCCTTGGGTGGCCCGAGTCGTTGCGGATCCCGTGGGTGTTGGCCGACAGCGGGTTGGGGAAGAAGGGTTTCTGCAGCATTGGGAGGCCCACAATCAAGGTTCCCGTGTGGCGTTGCGGCTGACGGCTTCGGTGCAGAGGGCGATTCGGGGGATCAGCCAGTGGCAGCCATGGGATTGGGGGCTTGAGGTGGCGGAGGTTACGGTGGCGTTGAGCACTTAGCAGCGGGCCCGGCGCTGGGTGGTGGCCCGTCAACATGTGCCCACCCGGCGGAGGGCCGGCGGCAAACCACCGGTCCTGGTTCAGGAGTTGGAGGCGCATCGGCCCTGGTGCTCCAGCGTGCTGGTGACCAGTGACACAGACTTGACGGCGGAGGGGGTGTGGCGGACCCACCGGCCGCGAGCCAAGGAAGACAATTGCATCCAGGAGTTGAAGGAGGGCTAGGACCAGCACGTGTGCAACGTGCCAAATTTTTGGGGCACGGAGGTGGTGATGTTGGGGATCGGGATGGGGTGCTACAACCTGGTGCATCCTCTGGATCGCAGTGTGCTCCAGACGGCCGAAGCCGGGCTGGCGCGGTGGAAGACCTTGCGGCTGAGAGTGGTTGCCCCCTCTGGGCCGTTTGGGCTGTGGGGACCGGCGGCCCACGCTGCGGCTGCGGGTGGCCGACGGCCGCCTGGGGGCCAAGATTTGCTTCTGGTTGGAGCGGATGGAGCGCGTGGGGTTGCGGCTGTTCAACGGCAATGCCGTTGGCCCGCCGGCCGGTATGCCAGCGTAACGGGGGAGGGTTACGACCATGAAATGAGGCTTTTGGGCATGGATCGCAGCAGCAGTCGGGCGCAGTTCATTCTGGAATCACCGAGTGAAACCCCAATCGCTCTGCGCAAAGGCACAATGTGGCATAATCTGATTGACAGACCTAAACAATTCCTATAACAAGCGGATACAATACAATGGTGAATAAGCGTCCTGAATATTTGACCTCGCTGCGATATGCGCCTTGGGGCGTCGCAGAGATAATAGCCGTTTATGCTGTCGGCCTCGCTCTAATCAGTTTCTCCGCATGTGCCCCTATAACGCGCTTTCCTGTCGAGGATGGCCTCATCGTCTATTCGAGAACTCATACCGTTCGCGTCAAGGCACAGTCACGAAACTCGTTGGGATCCGGCTTCTTTCTCGATGCTTCGCACGTGCTAACGTGTTTTCACGTTGTAGGCGGAGTAAGGAGCGAAGAAGGTAAAGTGTTCGCTGAATTCGCTCCGGACATCTTAGTGATCACGGAGGACGGAGAGAGCTACTCTGGCACACTTTTGAGTGTTCCGTCTGCTAGCGATCCGAGCCCGATAGAACACGACTTCGCCATCATAAGGTTGGCCCGCCCTGCTAAAGGTGTAACACGTGCTGCACAGCTCATGAGAGATGCGTACCGACCACAAGTTGGCGAACCTATCGTATTCTCGGGATTTCCGCTTGATGTGCCAACAATGATTACGCATCAAGGGTTTGTGTCCGGTGTGTCCAAAGATGGCCGGCTCATCGTGCTGCAGGCTCCGATCAACAAAGGGAACTCGGGTAGCGCAGTGCTGAATCGGTCAGGCGTGATTATTGGGCTAATAAACGCGAGAGAAGGTGGGCTTACTCGGGAACTGGAATCTCAGAGGCAATTGATGGAGGAGGTGGTTGTCTATGTGAGCGGCTTCGACGTTTCCAAAACGACGGCTCATTTGATTGACACGTTGGACAAGTACATATCGCCAGGAATCGGCTATGCAGTGAATATAGGAAGTGTGGCCCAGTGGATCAGGCGGCATGTGAATGACCTGGGGAAATTAAGATACGGAGCAGAAGCTTGGGGGTGCATAGCCAACGGAAATGCAGGCGCGTGGCCTGCCGCCGCCTCCGCTCGCATGGCCTCGCCGCACATGTTCCGGATATGGGATGTTAGGGGGGAGCGGCTGGGTGATGCGCGCAGGACCGAAGGTCGGTCACGAGGATCCCAGGGTGTGGAGCGAACAGACGTGGTCGCATCACTGGAACCGCTGGAGGGTTTCGATTGCACGAGCCACGGCGTCGCGATGCCGGAGCAAAGGGCGTGGGTCTGTGGTAAACCGGGTCTGGTCGTGGGAAACGGTTTCCGGGACCGTCAACAGGGGACGTGCGGCTGCGGCGGCCTGCCGGGCGCGTGCCCGTGGCAGGCGTTCGACGCGTTCGATTTCCTGTTGGAGCAGCCAGAAGTAGTCGTAGTCTTCGACGCCGTCGCGGAGATTTTCCCAGCGGAACGAGGGGATGGGCCCTTGGAGCACGGGCGGGCCCGGGACATTGGGATTGCGGCGGGGAGGATAGAGGAAGCGGCCGTCTCCGTTGCCCCAAGGGATGCGCACCCCCGGAGGGGCTCCATAGCCGCTGAGGTAACTCATGGGATCGTCCCACGGATTTTGGAGGTGGTCAGGAAAGGCAGTGGGACTGGTCCAATAGGTGGTTTCCCAGACGAGGATGCCCTGGATGCCGAACTGCCAGCTTTGCCAGGGCCAGAGGCGGAGGCTAGTCCCGGGATGGTCGATGAACAGGCCCAGGTAGGGGGCTCGCGGCGCAGTGCAGAGGTACCACCAAACCTCCTCACCGGCGGCGCGACGTGCGGCTACTTTCTCGGGGGTCCATTCCGGGGTGAGGGCGCACCAGATGTCCACGTGACCGAGCAGTTCGGGCTCGGGTTGCTCGGTGAGCATGCGGCGCAGCCCGGGGGCAGCGGCGCGGATGCGTTGCATGCCTTGGATGACGAATTCGTAGTCTTTGGGCTCCGGCTCGTCGAACCAGTAAGTGTAAGCAAGGTTCAGCCACCCGCGTGTGCGCAGGTGGCATTCGAGCTGGCCCAGATAGTCTTGGAACAATCGTGTATGCTCGGGGGTGCCTTCGGGGTATCCGTCGAGCTGTCCGGGGTGTCGGCTGTGAAAGGTGCCTCCTCCCATGCCGTGCAAGGGGAGGAGGAACGAATTGAATGCGCCCGAATCCAACCAGCGACGAGCTGCGGCGTCGAAGGCGTCGAACGAAAGGACGGCGCGCCGTTGTGCGGGCGGGCCTTCGAATCGGAGCTGGATTTCCGACCCGTGGTAGAAAGAGTAAGGGCTGATCCGGTGTTCGGCGAAGTCCTGCAAGTAAAGCTCGTAGACGCGTGCCAGGTCAGCGGTGTTGGTGAGGCCGTGGTAGCGGGCGATGAGGTGGGGGTTGAGTCCGAAGGCACTGCGCAACCGGGCCGGTCGGGGCAGGCGGAAGTGATAGACCTGGACCTGTAGGGGTACCTGGACGGTGCCTTGGTCAAAGCCGAGGATGAGCTCGCCTTTCCAGAGACCGGCAGGGGTCCCCTCAGGCGCATGAAAGGTGAGCCACAGGGGCTGGTTGCGGTGGGGTGGCAGGGTTAGTGGCAGGGTCAGTGGAGGGAGTGGATCGGGATACTCACCTGGCTGGCAGGTTTCGTCGGTAGGTTGGCGGACCTGGACGTAGGCGACTTCGTGGATGCGATGCAGCAGTGGGGCGACGGCGCCGTTGGGATGGCGGAAGGGGGCGAGCTGGATTTGCCGCAAGACCAGCGATTGACGGGGTCGGAGGATGAGTTGGACGGGCTCGTACTCGGCGCGAGCGAGGCTGACTCGCACGGGGCTTGGAGAGCCGATTGGCGCTGGCCGATGCGGCCCGACTTTCCAAGCGCTTTCGCACCACCACAGGTTCAGGGTTGGTGTGTTGGTGAGAGGGTAACCGGGCCTGGGATCGTCTGCCCATCCCAGGATCCATTCGGCTGTGGCTTGGGCCCAAGTTTGGCCGGCGGCGTTCAGGATTTTCAGCGGGAGCAGGTGGCGCCCGGGCTCGGTCACGGTGGTGGAGAGGGTCCAACAAAGCGTTTGCCCTGGCGGCACGGAGATGGTGCAGACCTTGTGGGCAAGGGGCTCGGCTCCGAAGGCCGCTTTCAACTGCAGGGCAGAGGCGTGTGGGTTGTGGACGGAGAGGGTGGCGAGGACTTCGCCCGGGGCTGCGCCGGTGCGCAGGCTTTGCCATGTGAGGTTGGTGGGCCAGGCGGAGCCTTCCTCCAGCACCCAATGAGTGCGACCAACCTGGGGGGCGTGAGAGGGCGGATCCAGAGCCGCCTGATAGGTCAGCCGATTGACCTGCAGGAAAGTCTCAGGGTCCAACGTCCGCAGGCGGATTCGGACCGTCCGAGCCGGAAACCAGGATTCCGGGATTGGGAAAGTTTCGGCGGGGCGGTCCCGGGTGATTTGGCCGAGGGTGGTCCATGGCTGGATATCCGTGGCGGCCTCGATTTGCAGGTGACCGTGGAGATGATGGTTGAGTTGTGCCGCGACACGTGCGGTGGTCTGGCGATGGCCAGGTGGCGCTTCGAACCGGTAGACCACCTCCTGATTGCCGGAAAAGACCCATCGGTCGGTGTTAAATCCGGCGGTGCAGGACTCCAAGGGCCGATGGTAGTTGGCTCCGGCCCAACTATAGGTGGGTTCGAAATGATAACCTTGGGGATCGAGCCATTCGCCGTGGCCGAGGTAGGCCGGTTCGTGAAGCGCTTGGAGGGGCCGGAGCTCTGGCTGGTCGAAATAGACACGGCCCCGGGCTTCCCAGAGGCCGAGCCGGAGGCGTCCAGGTTGTGGGTGGTCGGGCAACCGGAAATTAAACTGATAGGTTGTCCACTCCGGGGTGACCTGGAAATCGCGGTTGACGGTTTCCGGCCCTGCCACGACGCAGCCACCGGTGGTCTGGGGATCCCGGCGGGCACGGAACCGGAACTGGTAGAGCCGGCCGGGCTGAAGGCCTGAGAGCGGCCGGGTCCAGACCACGGTATTCGAGCCGTCTCCTTCCACCATGAGTACGGGCCGGTGCAAGGTGGGGTCTTGGAGGAGTGCGCCTTTTCCCCCCTGCAACGTCCAAGTGGCAAGGTTGGTCAAGGTTTCGATCGGAACGGTTTGTGGCAGCGGTTCGGTGCTGAAACCGGCGTTGCGGAGGAGGAAGAGTCCGACCCAAAGGAGCCCGGCTCGAGCAGTCTGTTGGACGGGAATCTCGGGGTGCCTCATGGTGGATGGCAGCATGAGAGCGACGCAGCGGGCGGGACAAGGGGAAAATCGAGTGGCAACCGGGGGCAAGGTGCCTGTGACTGAAATGACCGTGCGGCTGTCGGCGCCGGCGGATGGGCAAGGGTTCAAGCTGCCGTCTCGCACAACACCACCTGGACAAGTTCAGGCGGCGGATGTGGGCAGGTTGAGAAAGCGGCCTTTGGGGGGCCTGGCCGGGTGCGCTACGGAGGTTTGCGCTAAGGGGCGTCTGTTTGCAGGCGTGGCCTCTGCGAAGCCTCGGCAGCGAAGCACTTGCTCCGGGGTGGGCGGGGCCTATACTGCGCCGCGGGAACTTGGATGTTTATGAGGAAATCGCCCTTGCGTGTTGCGGTCACTGGAGCGGCCGGTCAAATCGGGTATGCCCTGGTCTTTCGCATTGCTTCCGGAGAGATGTTCGGCCCGGATCAGCCGGTGATTTTGCATTTGATCGAGATCGAACCGGCCCTGCCGGCTCTGCAGGGCGTGGTGATGGAGCTGGAAGATTGCGCGTTTCCGCTGCTCAAAGGGGTGGTGCCCACGGCCAGTTTGGACGAGGGTTTTCGGGATGTGAACTGGGCGTTGTTGGTGGGCAGCGTGCCCCGGAAAGCGGGCATGGAACGCAAAGACCTGCTTGGGATTAACGGGAAAATTTTCGTGGGCCAGGGGCAGGCCATCGCGCGGCGGGCGGCTGCGGATGTGCGCGTGTTGGTCGTGGGCAACCCCTGCAATACGAACTGTCTGATCTGTATGCACCATGCAGCCGGGGTGCCCCGAGACCGGTTCTTCGCCATGACCCGTTTGGACGAGAACCGGGCCAAGGCCCAATTGGCGCGGAAGGCCGGGGAAGAGGTCAGCGCCGTCACGCACATGGCCGTTTGGGGAAATCACAGCCCGACGATGTTTCCGGATTTCTTCAATGCGCGGATTCACGGTCGGCCGGTGCCCGAGGTCATCAGCCATCGGGAATGGCTCGAAAAGGATTTTCTGGTTACTGTGCAGCAGCGTGGGGCTGCGGTCATCAAGGCGCGGGGCGCTTCCAGTGCGGCCAGTGCTGCCAATGCCGTGGTAGACACGGTCCGTTCGTTGCTCCAACCCACCCCTGGCGACGACTGGCACAGTGTGGCCGTCTGCAGCGATGGTAGTTACGGGATCGAGCCGGGGCTGATTTGCTCCTTTCCCGTGCGTTCCGATGGGCGGTCTTGGAGTATCGTGCCCGATCTCAAATTAAACGAGTTCAGTCGGGCCAAAATAGAGGCCAGCGTAAACGAGTTGAAGGAAGAGCGGGCCATGGTCAGCGAATTGCTGGGCCGGTCTGCTTGATTCCGCTCGTTTCCGGCCCGGACGCGCGTGCTGAGGCGCAGCTTGGTGGCCGATCTGGGTGCAGGTGGTGCGGAGGCAACGAACCACGTGCGTAACCTCTTCCGTTGGGGCACCCGCCGTACCTCGGGGGACCGGTTCTGACTCGCTCCACGGGGGACGGAACACCGCCAGCCTGCCACGGGCTGGAGCGCGGTTGTTGCGCAAGGATTACCGGTTGACGCGCCTGTCAAGCCACGGGCTCTGGCGCCAAAGTTTTCTTCTTTCGCGGGCGTTGCGTGGTGCGCACAAAGGAGGCGGCCTCTGAGCGGACGATTCCGAGCGCAGCTGGCCAGTCAGGAAGAAGGCGAGGCTTTCGCTTTGTACGTCTTTTGTTCGGGGCTGCGGGTGTATACGCCGGGGCGGGCTTTTGGGCTTGGATGGCGTTTCAGATGGCGGCCGGGGCTGCTGCTTCGGCGGCGCAGTGGGCTTGGCCGCAATTGGTAGGGATGGGCGCCAGCGCAGCGGCCGCAGGGGTGGCCCCGGGGTTCGGAGCAGCCTACGTCCCGGGTTGGGAAAGCCAGGGCTCGACCAAGCCGCAGGGATTGTGCGGCGCGTTGGCTCTGTCGGTACCCGTAACGGCAGGGTTGCATGGTTGGAGTGGGCGCCGATGCTCGGCGCGGGCCGTGGGTGCAACTGGGATCGGCAGCGGGCGTGACTGAGGGGCGCGCGGTGGAGGATAAGCCCGGGGTTCCGTCTGGCCATCTGCGGCGACTCGATCACCGAGCGGGAGATGTATTTGCGGATCCTCGAGGACGATCTGACCGTGTGTGCGCAGCAGTATGGGGTTGGGGTGGGGCAATACGGTTGGAGCGCGGGGAAGGCGTCCAAGTTTCTCAGTCAGATCACCAGGGATTGCCTTCGCTTCGGGCCGACGCGGGCGACGCTTTGTCACGGGATGACCGATCATGAGTACCGGCTGTACGAGGATCGGATCAGGCAGATCTACCGCCAGAACCTCACCGCCGTCGTCCGGGCGTTAAAGGTCCACGGGGTGCGCGTGATCGTGGGATCGCCGGGCTGGACCGAGGGGAGCAGGTTGATAGGGAGTGGGCAGGCCCACGCGGAGAAAGGGCGAGCTGTGGTACGATGACGGCTCGGGGCGGAGCGGGGGGAATGCTTTCGGTTTTGGCGCAAGTTGGGGCCTTCGGCCGGTGGCCAAGGGGGAACGGATCAGTCCAGATCGGATCCCAGCGCCAAGGTGGCCTCTCGAACACGTTCGAGAATCACCTCTACCAGGGAGGGCTCGGTACCGAGAGCGGGTGTGTACCAGACCAAGCGTCCCTGTCGCTCCGTGGGATTGCGCCAAGGAAACTGACCGGCGGCCAGGCGCTCCTTCACAACGCGCGGGGATTCGCCCAACAGGACGGGGATATCCTCCTGGGAGTGCAGACCGTCACTGATGAAGGCGGGTACCACCACCACACGCCGCGTAATAGCGCGAGTGTAACATTCCGGAATGCGGGGCGACTCTTCCAAGAAGACGGCTTCGACCAGGGCATAGCGACCTAGCTCCCGAATCTGCTCGGCCATGGCCCCGACGGACTGGCGCGACGCAGCATCCCGCTCCGTGCCGTGGCCTGCCAAGAACAGGCTGATTTCCCCTGGCTGCGGCAGCCGGGGAAATGGGTGCTGGCGCACGACGGTTTCGGCTCGGGCCACGGCCACCTCCGCCAGCCGGGGATGGGTACCAACCGGAGCGCAGTAGACTTGCAGTTGGGGACCGACCTTGTGCTTGCGGGGCCAGGCGGAGGGCGGGGCGAACCCGAGCGCTTCGGGGATGACACGGGCGGCGAAATACCCCTCGGCCATGAACAGGGGCACAATGAAAACAAGGGGCGCCGACAGTTGCGAAAGCACGGTTTCGATGTGAGGGGGTTGCTTCCAAAAGGCCTCGCAGACCGTAGCGAACAGTCCGAGCTGACGCAGCCCATTGACCTGGCTGAGCACGGCCCCTGCGGAGCCAACGTTTTCCTCGGTGCCGTGCCCCAAAAGGACAACGGCTGCGTGCCTCCACTGCGACTGGGGGAATGAGTGGTTTGGGCTCTGAATGTGGCTCATTGGGTTGTGATCCGATTTTCCTGCCCCGGGAGCGCGCCCGCGCCCTGGAGTCCTGTCTCCAGTGGCGATGGTGGTCCGGAGTCCGGGTCTCTGCCCCGGGCAGGGGCCCCGAAGGACTCGACACGGTTCGGGGCGCCCGATCTGGCCCTGTTTTTCGGGCGGAGTCGGAGCCGTGTCCACCCTCGGAACGCACTGGAGCACCGGGTGGCGTTCTCCATAGCAGGGGCGGTCCCACCGGCTCAAAGATGCGGTGGACCGGCAGCTCTGGCAAATCGGCGCGGACGAACCTCTGGACCGGTCCCCCGGCAGGTGGGGTTCGGGGCACGCAGATGGTGACTTGCGTGGCGGTCGACTCGGTCAATGAAGCCGAACCTCAAGTTTGTAGCCGGCGTGGTGGTAGAGCCTGGATGCGGGCTACCGCAGCGCGCAGTGCCGGGGAAAGACGTGCAGGTCGCGTCAACCGTTAACGGAGCAAACGCCGAGCCACTTTGACCAAGGTCTGCATTTCCTCCGGAGTCCCGACCGTGATGCGCAAGTAACCGCGCAATTCGGGCAGGTCGAACCAGCGCACCAGGATCTTTTGGTCCCGCAGTTTACGGTGCCACTCGGCTGCTGGGGGGCCGGGCGGTCGGGCCAGAAGGAAGTTGGTGTGACTGGGCAGAACGCGGAAGCCAAGCGCGGTCAGTTCGCGGGAAGTCCAATCCCGGGTGGCCGCGATTTTGCGGAAATTTTGGCGGTAATAGTCGAGATCGTCGAGGGTAGCTTCAGCGGCGATTTGTCCAAGCCCGTTGACGCTGTAGCTGTCTCGAAGCTTGTGCATGGCCTGGATGAGGGGCTTGGGCCCGACGACGTAGCCGACGCGGAGGAAACAGAGCGAGTAGGCTTTGGAGAAGCTGCGGCAGACCAGCACGTTGGGCAGGCGCAGCGCCAGTTCCAAGGCATTTTCCGGGGCGAAATCAGCGTAGGTTTCGTCGAGCAAGACCACTCCTCGGCAATGGTTGCAGATGGCTTCGAGCTGGGCGGTGGGATAGGCGCGACCGCTGGGGGCGTTGGGGGTGGTGATGAAGGTGAGGGCGGCGTTGGGTTGCCACTCCTTAAGAAATCGTAGTTGCGGAGGGTCGGGCAGAGCAAAGTCAAGCTGCAGGGGGATACCGTGGAACGCGGCGCCGTGTTGAGCGGCCAGCACGGGGTAAAGCGAGTAACTCGGGACAAAACTCTGGACCAGCGCAGGCACCGGGGGAACCAGGTAACGTCGGCTCAGCGGACCGCGCTGGGCAGCCACCGGTTCCACACATGCCTGCACGGCCAGCCGCAGGATTTCATCCGCGCCGTTGCCTACGAGGATCTGGTCGGGATCGCACTTGTGCAGTTTGGCCAGCTTCTCGCGCAGGCGGCGGGCGGTCGGATCCGGGTAAAGCCGCAGGCGACCGTCCACGGCGGCGCGCACGGCTTCCAGGACGCGCGGCGAGGGCGGGTAGGGGTTCTCGTTGGTATTCAACTTGATCAACCCGCTGATGCGCGGCTGCTCGCCGGGTACGTACGGCTGCAGGTTTCGCACCAGCGGGCGAACCAGTTGATCCGAAACCGCTTTTTTCTCCATATGGCGGCCTGCAAGATACCGAAGCCTGTTTTTTTCACAAAGGCATTTGCTTGCGAGAGGCTCCGCGGGGCAGGCTGGGAATGCATCTGGATGGGACCACCCTGCGAGGGCTAGCGCCGGCGGTCACCGTGGTTGTCGTCGCACCCATTTCGACGCAGCAGACGGGCCGGGGCAGAAGTGGAGCCGGTGGAGCCCCCATGGCCGGCGTAGCGGAAGTTTTCAATGGCCCGACCAGGTACGCCGCATTCGGCCTCAGGCCCGCGGCTCTCTTGACAGGGGAAAGCTGGCTCGTAGAATAAAAGTTGTTCGGGTGGCAGCACGTTTCTTCAGCGGGGTTCCCCACCCCCACCTCCTTGGCGTCTGCCGCCCGAACCTTTTTGGCCCACTGGGGGGCTTGACTGTGGGGCGTCAGCCTCCTAGTTTGGGACTGTCCGAGCTGCGGGGGTGTAGCTCAATTGGTTAGAGCGCTGCCCTGTCACGGCAGAGGTTACGGGTTCGAGCCCCGCCACTCCCGCCATTTTCTTTTCCTCGCGGTTTCTGCTGCTGCGTTTCGTTGGTCCCGTGGCCCGGTTGGTACAATCTGACTTTGGGTGAGACCCGTCGGTACGGTCGTGTGGGGCTTTGCACGTCCGATCCGCTGAGTCCCGACTGGTTTCCAGGGTCGTCCGGCTTCTGAGGGCGCCGAGAGCTTTGAGCTTTGCCAGTAAGGCCTGCGGCTTGCGGGTCCTCAGGGCTGCCCTTGAACGGTTCCGGTGGAGCGCAGGGCGCCTGCTGTTTTGTGGGGCTTTTTCGGGTTCCCGTGGGAGCGGTGTGGCGGGGCTCCGGCGAGTGGCGGGCCGGCCGGTTTACGGGCTCAGCATGGCTCCCTGATGGGCCCACTTATCGCGTGGACGGATCAGGTCGGCCCACTCGGGTGGCAAGCAGGCTGCCGGCGATGAACAGAATGGCACTGTAACCAAAGGCCACTTCCGTTCCCCATGCGGTCCACAAGGCGCCCACGACCATGCTGGAGATGAGGTCGCCCACGCCATTGACGGTGGCCAACGTTCCGAAGGCCATGCCTTGTTGAGGTTCGGGGACCAATTCAGCGCACAAGGAATCTTCCAAGGTTTCCTCGATGGCAATGTAGACGCCCGCCACAATGAACAAGGCGGCAAGGGTCCAGAGCGTGATCGGCAGCACGACAAGCCCCACCGCCATGCAGGCTGCCAGCCCGTAGCCCGCGGCGAGAACGCGTGGCTTGGGAAAACGATCGGCCAGCCAGCCGGCCACCATGGAAAAGCCTGCGTAAAAGAGGTTCCGCAACATGTACAGCATCACCGCCAGTGACGCAGCCCGCTCCGGGCCCCACGCGTCCGCCAGGCGTTGTGCGGCCAGGAGGATGAGCAGGGAGTGGGCGAAATCCCCAGCGCCGAACAGTGCTACGGCCGTGAGGAGTTGTCGGAAACGTGGGGGCAGCGTGTGCAGACTGGCGGCAAACGACAGACGCGGGATTGCCCGACGTTCCTTCTCCATGACCAGGAGGGCGATGCACAGAGCGGCCAGCAACCCGGGCACCAGCGACCAGGCAAACACGCTGGGATAATGATGACTTGTGAGGGCCAACAGGCCCATGGCCGTGGCCGGCCCTACGATGGCACCCAAGGTGTCCATCATGCGCTCGAAACCAAAGGCACGTCCATAAGTTTCCGGGGTGACGGCACTGGCGAGCAGCGCCTTTCGGACCGGGGTGCGCACGCCGCGCCCCAGCCAGGCCAGCGTACGGGCCACCAACAGGTGCCATGCGGCCGTGGCCAGGCCGAAGCTGGCCGTGCCGACGGTCGTGACCAGATAGCCCGCTAAGGCGATGGGTTTGCGGCGCCGGAGCCGGTCCGTGTAGTAGCCGCTGGCCATTTTGGCGAAGCTGGAGGCGCCGTCGGCCACGCCTTCGATCAAACCCAACCATGCGGCGGCCACTCCCAAGCTAGCCAGGTAGGCAGGCAGAACGGCCGTGGCAATCTCATGAGCCCAGTCACTGAGAAGACTGGCCAGACCGATGCCCAGCACCGTGCGGTTGAGCCACCGGACCTGCGGCGCTGGCGCGGGGGTGGGCTCCGTGGTTCTGACAGAGCTGTTCACCTTTGTCCGTGGCTCTATCTTGGAGGATGGTCAGGCTGGCTGCCAAGAGCGGGCGCGACCCTTTGCGTGGGAGGACAGTGGACGGCGCCCGCCGCCGGCCGCGGAGGCGCGGCAAGCGGCGTTGATGCATTGGGCAGACTCGGCTATGTTGGCACGTCTATGACGCTGACGGAAAAAGTGCTGGCGCGCGCCGCAGGAAAGGCCCGGGTGCAGGCCGGGGACAACATCTGGGTCAAAGCGGACATTCTCATGACCCACGATGTTTGTGGTCCTGGAACCATTGGTGTGTTCAAGCGCGAGTTCGGGCCACAGGCGCGGGTGTGGGACCCGGAAGCCATTGTGATCATTCCGGACCATTACATTTTTACGGCCGACTCGAAATCCAATCGCAACGTGGACATTTTGCGCCAGTTCGTGAAAGAGCAGGGGATCAAGTATTTTTACGACGTCATCGATGATCCGGACGGTGTGTGGCGATTCGATCCGTCCAAGGGCATGCTGCGCCGCCAATACGGGACCCGCTATGCGGGCGTCTGCCACACGGCCCTGCCGCAAAAGGGGCATACGCGGCCGGGGGAGGTGCTCTTCGGTACCGATTCCCACACCTGCATGGCCGGCGCGTTCAACGAGTTTGCCACCGGCATCGGCAACACGGATGCCGGCTTTGTCATGGGCACGGGGCGTCTGTTGCTCAAGGTGCCGGAGACGATGCACTTCTACCTGGAAGGCCGGCTGCAGCCGGGCGTGATGGCCAAGGACGTGATCCTGCACATCATTGGGGAGATCGGCTTCGACGGGGCGACCTACCGCGCGATGCAGTTTGACGGGCCCGGGGTGGCGTTCCTTTCGATGGACGATCGGATGACCATTGCCAACATGGCCATTGAAGCCGGCGCCAAGAACGGGATCTTTCCGTTTGATGCACGCACCGCCGAGTATGTCGAGGCGCGCACCAAGCTCAACAACACCAAACAGTCCTACGAGCCGGTGGAGTTGGACAACGACCAGAAGTTCATTTACGAGCTGGTGGTGGATCTGTCGAAACTCGAACCGCTGGTGGCCTGTCATCCCGATCCGGGCCGGCGCAAGAAGGCGAAAGAGCTCGGTCACATCAAGCTTGACCGGGCCTACATCGGCTCGTGTACCGGTGGCAAGACCAGCGATTTTGTGGAGGCGGCGCGCATTTTACGGGGACGCAAGGTGGTCATCGACACATTCGGGGTGCCGGCCACGCCAGAGATTGTGCATGAGCTTCAGACCACATTCTGGGGGCAGGAGAGCATCTGGGACGTGTTGGTGAAGGCCGGGGTGCAAATGACTGAAAACGCCAGTTGCGCTGCCTGTCTCGGGGGGCCAGTGGACACGTTCGGCCGGATTAACCGGCCGGGCATCAAATGCATCAGTGCCACCAATCGCAATTTCCCCGGCCGCATGGGGGACAAGGAATCGGAGGTGTATCTGGCCAGCCCGGCCACGGTGGCAGCCAGTGCTTTGACGGGTCGGATTACCGATCCACGAGAGTTTCTGTAAGGGGCACTGTAGGTTCGGGGTCGGGCTGCGGGGCGCGGCGCCGGGGCCGCGCCTGAAAGTTCCGGCGGTCGGAGGAAAACGGCCATGGAGAGGACAACCATCGCCGGGCTGACCGTCCGTCGGCATGGCCCGGGCGGTGAGACGTGCCTTGTGTACCTGCCGGGGATTCACGGCGACTGGACTTTGGTCACGAGTTTTCGCCTGGCCGTGTCGCCGCCGCTGGAGTTTTTCGAGCTGGCGTATCCGGACCGGACCGACTGGGACGTGAGGGATCATGCGCGGGCAGTTGCCTTGGCCCTGCAAAGCCTGGGGATTCGCCGTTGCTGGCTGTTGGGCGAGTCGTTCGGGTCCCTGGTGGCCTGGGCCTTGCTGGAACTGTGGGACGCGGGCGCCAGGGGCGGGACCGGCTCCGACACTGATGAGCGGACTGAGGTGCAAGGACTGATTCTGGCCGGTGGATTCGTGCGGCATCCCTGGCCTGCGGGGGCTCGGCTTCTGGCGGCGCTGGGACGAGGGCTGCCCGAACGTGCGCATCGGGGCCTGTTGCGGGTGTACGCGTCCGTGGCGGGTTGGCGACACCGGCACGCGCCTGAAACACGGGATACAGTTGAAGAGTTCCTGCGGCGCCGCACGCCTGAGAACCGTCGGGCCATCCAGGCCCGGCTCCTGCTAGTGGCGCGGACGGATTACCGTGCCGTGGCTCGTCGGGTGCATCGGCCGGTCTATGCGCTGGCAGGTAGTTTCGATCCGCTAGTGCCTTGGTGGCAGGTTTGTCCGTGGTTGCGACGTCACTGTCCGGGGTTTCGTCAGTGGCGCGTGTATTGGGGAGCGGACCACAACGTGCTGGGCACGGCACCGAGGAGAGCTGCAGCGGATGTGCTCCACTGGATTCGCGAGGAAGCGCAGAAGCCGGCTCCGCCTGCGGCGGCTGCGGGCCTTGCCACGTCTTCAGAAGATGTTGCGCAGCACACCGAAAAGCAGCAGTGCCGCCAGGCTTGCCCACGCCCAGATCGGTGAAAGGATCCAGGGTCGTTGGGGGGTGCGTCGGCGCCGGTACCACTCCGCCGCCAGGGCCAGCAGGGCCGCGGGCACCAGCAGCAAGGGCAGAGGGTTGTAGTGCCACGACTCGGCGATCCGACCGTGGAGCAGGGCGTGCATAGCGCGCAGACCTCCGCAGCCGGGACACAGCCACCCTGTCAGTTCATGGAAATGGCAGCGAGGATAGAAGACGGACTGAGCGGGGTCGAAATGCCAGAGGACCCAGAGGCCCACGAGTCCCAAGAGGGCCAGCAGCCCTACCAGCCCGTGACGGCGAGCAGGTCGGTCCAACCGGGGAGGCACCGGAGTCGCAGCCATGGTCCGGATCAAAAGCAACGTCCGCTCTGTGCTCCGGGCAGTAGTGCCAGCACTAGTGGACAGAAGAACACACTGGCGATCCAAAGCAACACGCTCAGCACACCCAAAATCAGTCCGGCCAAGGCCCAACCGCGAGCGGTCATCAGCCCGCTTTGGCCTTGGCCGAGGTAGAGTGCTACGGCTCCCAGCACCACGGCCGCTACATTGAGGGGCACGCCGTAGCAGCAGCAGCACAGCGTCCAGGCCAGCACCCCGGATAGGAAGCTGAGCAGGGCCAGAGTGCGGACCGTTCCGGTGGTTACCGGCGCCGGGGAAGGCCCGGGCAGCGAGGGCGGCCGTGGGGGTTGATTGCCCGGCAGCGCTGCGGCGAATTCCGGCAGATGGCCCAGGACCCGCCACTGAGTTTCGCCCTCAGGCCGGACCGGAGTCTGCGGGCCGGCGCGATTCTCGCGAATCCATTGGAGCAGGGTTTCGGCCGAGACGGGACCGTACTCCCGGCCGTCATGTCCAATTAGACGGTACATAATGCGTCAGGACGGCAGCTTTGCCGGGGGCAGGAACCGCGTTTGCTCTGCGAGCCCGGCCACGCTGCGGCAGGGGCAGGAAAGCATGCCTGCTCGGTGACACAAGTCCAGAATGGGACGCAGGTGGTGTGCAGGTGTGACCGGGAAACCTGCATCTGCGAGCCAGGGAACCTCTGCGGCGGGTGCTTGGTGGGGCCTGGAGGGGTGGGCGCAGCCGCTTTGACTGAATGTTCCACGCGGCTGGATCGCAACCGGATTTGCGATGCCAGGGGACGTTGGCGATTTCCGTGAAAGTGTCGTCACCGCGGGTCTCCTTGGAGCATCGGAGCCAGGAACTGCTCCACGGTCAGACCCGACTCGCGCAGCAGGCGCACGCGGGTCCAGGGTTGGTCCGGTTGGCCGGCGGCCCAGGCTGCAAACTCCCGCGCCGCCTCGGCCCTGGATTCCGGCAAGGGCCAGGACAAACCCTCGTCCCGGGCCTCGCGCCGCAGCCGTTCCCAGTCCAGGAGAAACGCATAGCGGACGGGCAGGTGGGCCAGGCGGACCCGGGGCCGGCGTTCAGGATCGTCGCGCACGCGCATCTCGGCTTCGGTCCAGAGTCGTTCGGCCTCGAGGAGCACCCGAGCGCGGCGGTGCGGTGCTCCGGCTCGGGTGAAACAACGCAGCTCGAATCCTTCGGAGACCTTGTGCATGAGTTCCAGGTACTGGCCAATGGGGCCGGCGGCCGCACCGTAGTAGCCCTCGAGGAACTCACGGATCAACCGACGGTCGTCCTGCTGGGGGTTCCAGAGGAGTCGGGCCAGCAGCCAGGCCCGCAGCTCGGCCATTTCGGCGCCCCAATCCTGATAGGCGCCTTGCTCGAACACCCCGCGCACGCCGTAGCGCTGAAACAACCGCACGTTGGGTCCCAGCGTGAACCAGTTGGGGTGCGGCAATAGATAGTTTGCGAAGTCGGTGGTATAATCCCACACGTACAGCCGCGGGGCCTTTTGGGCCCAGCCCTGGAGGTCTTCCAGGAATGCGGCGTTGGAAGGGTGATCCAAGGGCTCGCGGAAGTTGGCCTCGATCGAGCAGAGTCGGATCACGACATTGGGCCGGGGGCGCAAGGTACGGGGCGGCCGGCGGGTGTACTGGTAGGCAAACGTGTCGACCAGGACATGCGGAAATTCGGGTTCGATCCGTGCCGCCACCTCGTTGATGAAGTCCAACAAGCTACCCGACGGGCTGCCTTCTGCTTCGTCCAGGGCGCGACAGTTCGGGCACTGGCAGTGGCCGTGCCAGTCGTTTTGGGTGACCGAGACGATTCGCGCCTCGGGCGATTCGCGCAACCAGGTCTTGACCCGTTCCACCACGAAGGAGCGGAGCTCCGGGTTCGACAAACACAACTGCGCTCGTTCATGCGTGCGACGTCCCTGGATCCAGCTGAACCACTCGGGGCGCTGCGCGAAATGTTCCTGCGGCGGCACCAGCGCATAGAACGTGTGGGCGAAGCCCTTGTAACGGATGCAGTCGCCCCAGTCGGCCGGGATCGGAGGATGCGCGCCGTTGACGCCGTTGCGGACCTTCCAGATCGGGTCAAAGGCGCAGTACCAGAATGGTTCGCGGTACTCGAAGACCGGGTGCACTTCCACCTGCAGGGTCGGCACTCGTAGCGTGGGCTGGCGGGGGATGTGGGTGGCCCAGGGGGTCCACCAACGTACGCCCGCGTGCTCTTCGAGGAACTTGTAGACTGCGTACAACGTGCCGCGTGGCCGGCCTCCGGCCAGCAGCAAATGACCGCCGCGCGTCTGGTGCACGTAACTGTCGGGGCCGAGTCTTTCCCAGGGCACGTCGGGAAACAGTCGTTCGGCCCAGGGGCTGCGACCGATCCAAATGGCCCGGGCCGGTGGCCGAGCCGGGTTGGTGACCATGGGGAACCGAGCTCCGGTGATTGCCTCCAGATGGCTGGCAAGTTCATGAGCGGCGTTGCGTTCGGCCGCGGTGGCACGGTCGCAAATCACAAGAGTGCACTGGGGTCGACCCTCTCGGGCCAGCAACAGGGCGGCACCCGCTGGCGTGGAGAGGGTCATGAAACCTGTCCATAGCCACACGACCAGTGTCGACCCTGTCAGCAGGCTGGGTGCCGGGAAGGTTCGACGCCGGTTTGTAGGCCGGTCGGCAAAAGGCTGGACGTCGCGGTCACAGAATGGAAAGGAGGACCACTGGTTCATGTCCTGTACCATGGGCGGGGCGGTCTACCGGGTCAATCCACTTTGCCGGTTGAGGGCGACCCAGCTTACCACTTTCCAGCGACAGTTCCCGCCGGCTCGGGCCTACGCGGCAAGTGCTGCCGGCTTGAGGCCGTTGATGGGATCCGGTTTGCTTGGGGTTGGTGCGGCTTCAACCCGGATGGCCCAGCTAAGGGGGCAGGTTGGGCCTCTGCCGCCCGTTCGCAGGGGTTGGCCAAATTGTGTTGGCGGAGGGGCGGCTGACGGCCGGCTAACCCCCGGGCTTTGAGCCGGATGCGGCGGCAGTGAGACGACCGCGGGCAGGACAATGGTTCGGGCTGCTTGTGGCGAGGCAGTTTCGTCCGGGGCAGCGCTTGCGAAGGCCAAGCGCAACATTCCTGATTCGACAACTCGGATGCTGCAGGGCATGCTGGACCGCATGAAGTCCATGACCGGACATGGACGCGGGGTCTGCCAGCGCAACGGCCTGCGGGTCACGGTGGAGCTCAGCTCGGTCAATCGCAAGAAAACCGAGATCAACCTTTTGTTGCCGCGGGAGCTGGATTCCCTAGAAGGCCCAATGCGGGACCTGATCAGCCGGCGCATCGAACGGGGGCGGGTGCAGGGGCGCGTGGTGGTGGAGATTCTGTCAACGGAATGGGCCCGGCCCCGTCTCAACACGGCTTGGGCCGAGGGCTGGGTCCGGGAGTTGCGGCGACTGGCCCGCAAGCTCCGGCTTTCGGATGCGGTGACCCTGGACCATTTGGTGCGGTTGCCGGGGCTGTTCCAGTCGGATGGGCCGGTTGTGCCCTGGGAAAAGCTCTGGCCGGTGGCGCAGGCTGCCCTCCAACAGGCGCTAGATCGGCTTGTGCGAATGCGACAGCGGGAGGGGGAATTTCTTGCGCGTGACCTGGCCCGTCGCATCGAGCGCATGCGCCGGGCGGTGGCGCACATCCGTGCCCGGGCACCCCGGGCGGTGGAACGGTACCGCAAGCAATTGCTGCAGCGGGTGCGGACGGCGGGTCTCACTCAACTGGCCGAAAACGACGAGCGCCTCCTCAAGGAGGTCATTCTGTTTGCCGAACGCTCGGATATCACGGAGGAATTGACCCGCTTGGAGAGCCATTTCCGGCAGTTCGAGGCCTGCCGGCGCAGCCGACAACCCGTGGGACGAACGCTGGATTTTCTGGCCCAGGAAATGTATCGCGAGATTAACACCCTGGGCGCCAAGGCCAACGACGCGCGCATTAGCCGGGAGGTCGTCCGGCTCAAGACCGAATTGGAACGATTTCGCGAGCAGGTGCAAAACGTCGAATGAGCGATCCAGTTCTTAATCACTCGGCGCTGGAAACGTCGGCTGGAGCGCAGGAGCGCTCGACTGCTGGGGCTGCGGCCGCTGCCGGCCCTCGTTTCGCAGGCGGGCCGGTGATGCTTTTGCTGTCGGCCCCTTCCGGCGCGGGCAAGACCACGCTCTGTCAGGAACTGCTCCGGCGCCGGCCCACCTTGGCGCGGGTGGTCACCTGCACCACGCGACCGCCCCGGCCCGGGGAACGGGATGGAGTGGACTATCATTTTCTGGATCCGGACACCTACGCCCGGCGGGTTGCCGCGGGGGACTTTTTGGAACACGCGACGGTCTACGGGCACGGGTACGGCACACTGCGGCAGGAGGTGCTGGATCGGCTCCGGGTCGGTCAGGACCTGCTGCTCAACGTGGATGTGCAAGGGGCCGCAGCCATTCGGGCGCGGGCGCGCGAGGAGCCGCTGCTGCAACGGGCGCTGGTGACAGTCTTTCTGACGCCGCCGTCGTTGGCCGTGTTGGAGGCACGCCTGCGCCTGCGCGGCACGGAGGCCGAGGCGGTCCTGCAGCGTCGCCTGGCCATGGCCCGAGGCGAAATTGCCCATTGGAAAGATTTCGATTACCTAATCCTTAGCGGTTCGATCACCGAGGACGTAGAACGGCTGGAAGCCATCTTGGACGCCGAGAAACTGCGCAGCCACCGGCAGCAGCCTCCGGCACTCTGAATCCCTCCGAGTCGGGAGGACCGGGTGCGCCGGACCGGTCGCCCCGCTACCGGGGTGGGCGAGGACTTCGGCCGTCAGCACCGTCGGTACAAACGGGCATCAACAAACGGGCATGAACAGCCATGGAACCATCGTGTTGGGGGTCACCGGATCCATTGCCGCGCATCGCGCCGTGGACTTGTGCAGTTTGCTGACCAAGGCCGGCTGCCAAGTGCACGTGGTCCTCACGGCCGATGCCCAGCGCTTTGTCACAGCCGTGCCCTTCCAGACCTTGTCCCGACATCCGGTCATTACCGACTTGTACGACACGTCCGGGGGCTGGCAACCCACGCATATTCAGTTGGCCGACGAGGCGGATCTATTGCTCATTGCCCCGGCCACGGCCCATACCATTGCCCGGCTGGCTCACGGTTTGGCCGATGACGCGTTGACCTGTATTGCCTTGGCGCTGCGCCCCGGGGCGGGGCTTCTGATCGCACCGGCCATGAACGGTAAGATGTGGCTGCACCCGGCCACGCAGGCCAACGTGGAGATCCTGCGCCAGCACGGAGCGGAGTTCCTGGGGCCGGACGCCGGGTTACTGGCCTGCGGCTACGAAGGGGTGGGCCGCCTCTGGCCCGTCGAACAAATCGCGGCACGCGCACTGGAACGTTTGGGCCAGGGACCGTCTCGGGCCCCTGACAACTCCGGTTCTCGATGAACCCTTCGTGGTCTTGGTTGACGCGGCTGTCGCGCCTGTTGGAAGCGCCGCCCGTTCCTGCCGCGCGCCACGAACGCCGTGTGCTGCGACTGCAACGGGAGGTTATCCTGCCCTCCAAGCTGGTGATCCTGGCAGCCGTCTACCACTACATGCTGCGGGGCACCTGGGTGGAGGAACCCGTGTCGGCCTTCGGCGTCGTCCTGGAAACGCTGCAGGAATTCTTCATTCTCTACCTGGGGCTGAACCTCCTAGCGTGGATCGCCTTTCTGGGGCTGCGGACACTGCCGCCGGGCACGGTGCAGTGGACCTCGTTTGTATTGGGCTTTGCGGACGGGTTGTTCCTGGGAGGCCTGACCCTGGTGACGGGGGGCTTCGACAGCGTGCTGTACTGGATGTTCCCGGCCCTCATTGTGCTCAACGCCCTTTGCATCCCCCTGGCCACACCGCAACTGGTTCTCAACCTGATGCTCAGCGGCTTCTACCTGTTGGCTGGTCTGGTGGAGCCGGAGCTGCGCAACCAGGAAATGGCCATGCCCCAATTGCCGCCCCGCGCCCAGCGCAAGCCCGTTCCCCCCGTCCGCCCGGAAGATCTGCCCGACCCACGAGTGGTGGTGAGCCGGCTGCAACGGCAGTCCGATACCCTGGCACGACTGATCTGGGAACGGCTGCCGGCCAACCTGAGGACCCAATTGGTGGAACTGGCCGAGGTACCGGACCAGGAGGAGACGCTGCGCAACCTGCTGGCCGAAGAGTTAAATCGGTTGTTTCCTCAATCACGATACGTCCTGCAGACCGAGACCACTCCGGAGGTGCCCGGAGAACCCTTTCTGCTGCGTTTGGTGATTTTGTGGCTGCTGACCTTTTGCTGTTACGGCGTGCAGGTGCTGGCGGCCCGTCAGCACCAGGCCGAGGAAGAAGCCAAGGAATTTGCCGCCCGCAGCGCTCAGTTGCGCGCCGCAGGCCGGTTGGCCGCCGAGTTTGCCCATCAGATCAAGAATCCCCTGGCCATCATCAACAACGCCGCCTTTGCCCTCCGACGTCTTCACGGACAGGATCCCAAGGCCGCTTCCTCTCTGGAACTGATCCAGGAAGAAGTGGAGAAGGCCGACCGGATCATCACGCAGGTCATGGGTTATGCGGAGCTGAGTGAGGGACGCGTGGAACGAGTGGACGTGCGCGAAGCCATCGAACAGGCCGTGGCCAGTGTGTTTCCGCCGAGCATGCCCACCGGCACGCGCGTGGAACTGGAGCTGCAAGGGCCCCTGCCCACCTTGATGATGCAGCGGCGCCACCTTTCCGACATTCTCGTCAATCTGTTGCAAAACGCACGAGATGTCCTCGATGGCCGCGGCCGGGTCGTGGTCTCGGCCCGATGCCCCAACGAGGCCACCCTGGAAGTAAGCGTCAGCGACGACGGTCCCGGCATCCCGGCCGACAAATTGGAACGCATCTTCGAGCCCTACTTCAGCATGCGTCCCAAGGGCACCGGCCTGGGCCTGGCCATCGTCAAACACAACACCGAGTTGTACGGGGGGAGCGTGCGGGTCGAATCGGAGCTTGGAAAAGGCGCCCGTTTCACCGTAACCTTTCCCATCCGGAGCGCCGAAAGCGCATCGCCTGGTCGGGCCCCACCCGGAATCTGAACCCGGGTGCCGCCCCGGCCCGCGGCTCCGCGACAATACGGGGCCACGGCTGGGGTCGCGGCCCGGGCCGTGCGCAAAGGGTTGCCATGAAACCTGCCCTGCCACCGTTGCTGGTTGTGGACGACGAGCCCAACCTGCGTCGTTCGCTTCGCAGCCTGTTGGAGCCGGAGGGCTACGACGTTCGCGACGTCGAGTCCGCCGAACAAGCCCTTCCGCTTCTGGCCGAGGAGGAGTTTTTCCTGGTCATTACCGATGTCCGCCTGGGCGGCATGAACGGTTACGAGTTTCTGCAGCGGGTGCGCCAGCGGTGGCCCTCCCTGCCGGTACTTATGATCACCGCCTACGCCACGCCCAAACAAGCCGTCCAAGCCATTCGTGCCGGTGCCTTCGATTACCTGCCCAAACCCTTTGCGCCAGAAGAATTGCTCCACGCCGTCGCCCGCTGCGCCGAACACTGGCGCCTCAAACAGGAAAACCAACGCCTGCGCGCGCAAGTGGGCGTGGTTACCGACCTGTCCCAGATCGTGGGCGAGTGTCCCAAGATGCGCGAGCTGCGGCGGATGATCCAAACCGTGGCCGCCACCGACGCCCGCGTGCTCATCCTGGGCGAAAGCGGCACCGGCAAGGAACTGGTAGCTGGCGCATTGCATGGCCTGAGCCATCGCCGCGACGCCACCTACGTTCGCATCAATTGCGCGGCCATTCCGGATACGCTCTTGGAAAGCGAGCTGTTCGGCCACGAAAAAGGCGCTTTCACGGGAGCCGTGCGACAAAAACCCGGTCGAGTGGAGGAAGCCGACGGAGGCACGCTGTTCCTGGATGAAATTGCCGACATGAGCCGTCCCCTGCAGGCCAAGCTCCTGCGTTTTCTGGAGGACGGCACCTTCACCCGCGTGGGCGGCAACCAGGAACTGCGCGTCAACGTGCGCGTCATTGCCGCGACCAACCGGGACATCGTCCGGGCCATCCGCGAGGGCCAATTCCGAGAAGACCTTTTCCACCGGCTCAACGTCGTCCAGTTTCGCCTGCCTCCCTTGCGCGAACGCGGCGAGGACGTGCTGCTGCTGGCCGAGCATTTCCTACGTCAGTTTAATCAAACCCTCGGCCGCAACGTACGTGGCTTTTCCCGAGCGGCCCGGCAAAAGCTGTTGGCGCACTACTGGCCCGGCAACGTCCGCGAACTGCGCAACGTGGTCGAACGCGCCCTGATCCTGGAAACCACCGACGAAATCCAGGCTTCCAGCCTGCCGGACTTCGAATTGGAAGCGCGCCTGCAGGCCACCGCCTCCGGCCCCGCGGGCCTGCCCCAGCCCGTCCCTGGTCAGTCTCTGGACGACATCCTGGCCAACTACGAACGCAAGCTGATTTTGGGCATTCTGGAAAAGTGCCAGTTCAACATCGGCCGCGCGGCCGAACGGCTCGGGCTCAGCCGACATGCACTCCGCTACCGCATGCAGCGGCTCAACATCAGCTCTGAAACCGAACCCGAGCCTGCGCCCACAACCGACTCACCTCCCTCCCTATGAACCCGTCAAGCCTCCCCGCCCTGTTGCAGGCCGCCACCCCCGTGGTCCCGGTCCCCCCGGTGGCACCGCCCCCACCCCGATGGGGCAGCCAGTTCCGGGACTTCCTCCCGATCTTGGCCGCCGTGGCTGCGCTGACCCTCTTGTTGGTCACGTGGTTGGCGCTAGTGAAACGGTCCCGCCGCCGCCGACTCGGTTCCGGGGAGACAGCACCCCTGGTGCGCTACCGCCGCCCACGGCTGGAAGATCGAGGGCTGCTATCCCTGCTCAAGCCCCGCCATCGCCGGCGCAAACGCCGTTATCACCACCGGAACCCGACTTTGGCCGAAACCGGCGGCCTACCACCCATCCGCCAACCCTTCGCTGGCGCGCCGTCGCCCCCGGCCGCTTCGAGCCCCTCTCCCATGCCTGGCAGTAGTGCACCCGCCAGCCCAACTCCTCCCGCAACCACTCCAGGCCCCGCATCCCCGCCCGGCTCGCAACCGTCGAGCGTGGTCAACGCACCGCCCCATCCGCTTCCGGGGGCGCCGTCTGCCTCGCCTCCGGCCTGAGCGGCTGCCATGCAGCAAAGCCAGCGCATCACCCGCCGCAGCGCCTCGAACCTGGCTCTGGCCTTCTGCCTCCTGCCGCGCACCACACGCGACGACATGGCGGTCCTTTACGCCTTTTGCCGCCAGGTGGACGATGTGGCCGATGACACGGCCGCACCCTTGGAAGAACGCCGGGCCCGACTCGAACTGTGGCGACAAGACATCCGCCGCGCCTGTGGTGGACAACGCCCCCAGCTGCCCGTCTGCCAAGAGCTGCAGCCAATCATCGAATGGTACCGCCTGCCCTTGGCGCTGTTCGAAGAACTGTTAGACGGCGTGGCCATGGACTTGGAAATCCAACGCTACGCCACCTGGGATCAGCTGGACCTTTACTGCCATCGCGTCGCTTCCGTGGTGGGTCTGCTCAGCCTACCCATCTTCGGGTGCCGCCACGCGGCTTCCCGTGAATACGCCATCGCCCTGGGCCGGGCCCTGCAGTTGACCAACATTCTTCGGGACGTGGCCAACGACGCTGCCCGCGGCCGGATCTATCTGCCCCTGGAGGAACTGCGCGCCTGCGGCGTTGCGCCGGAGGCCATCCTGAACGGCCTATACACACCCGCTTATGCGGAACTGGCGGGGCGCGTCGCCCGGCGCGCCCGCCGCTACTACCGGCAGGCCCGCCAGCAGCTGCCGGAAGAGGATCGACGTGCCCTGGTGGCCGCCGAACTCATGGGCGCAGTCTACTGGCGTCTGTTGCTCAAGCTGGAACGACGGCAGTTCGACGTCTTTCGTGGCCCGCCGGTCCGACTTTCCCGAGCCTGCAAGATCGCATTGATCCTGCGGACCTGGTACCGCCACGCCACGGATCAACCCGGCTCTGATTACGGGTGGGATTGAGGTTGGCCCGCCCGCGCGCAATCAGGCAAGCGGCAGCCATCTTACGCACTAAGTCCGCGGATTGAGCCGGGCACTACCTTCCGGGGAGCACTCTGGCTCCCTTCCTTCGGGCTCGCCTCGGTGGTGCCCACGGGGGCCAGCCTGAGAGTGGATCGCCCGTATTGCCCGCAATGGGGCCGGAGAAGCAGGGGCCCGCTGCGCTGTGCCTGGATCCGAGCAGCTCTGCGGGATCTGCACTTTCAGATACCTGCACGAAGACAGGAGGCTGCGGCTGCCGTTCCCACCCGCTCGCCTGCGTCGGATCCCAGCTTGGCAGCCCGAAGATCCCGTTCCGCTGCCTCGATAGGGTGCCGCGTGATTCGCACCCAGCCAACCGGCGCACGTATGCTCGAGGGCAGCCAGTGGGGTGGGACTTGCGTTCCGTGCCTCCGGCACGCAGGCTTTCCCGCGTGAGCGGCCAACTGGCGCCCCAACCACAGACATGAAACCCAGTTTCCAGTTCTGCGGCCCGGGCTGTTGGGCCATTCTCTGCGGCTCGATGCTGACCGCTTTGGCGGCCGAGGGGCCCCGAGTGTTTTGGGTGGCACCCGACGGCGAGGATCGCGGGCCCGGCACAGCCCGAGCCCCGTTTCGCACGCTCGAGCTTGCCCGGGATGCCGTCCGCGACTTGAAAAGCACCCACGGCCTGCCCCCGGGGGGCGTCGAAATTCACATTCGCTCCGGCACATACCCCGTGCGCCAAACCTTGCAACTGACCGCCGAAGACTCCGGCCTGCCCGACCGCCCCATCGTCTACCGCGCCGATGGGCCGGACCCGCCCCGTTTCCACGGCGGGATCCGTCTCCAACGGTTCCGGCCGGTGCGTGAGGAGGCGGTTCGACTCCGCCTGCCTGAAATCGCACGTGCTCACGTTGTCGAATGCGACCTGACCCAGTTGGATTTGCCTCCCGTGCCGTCTCTCGAGCTGGGTGGATTCGGTAGCGGCCGGGGCTTTCGCACATTCCCGGTTGCGGAATTGTTCGTGGACGATCAGCCCATGCCCATGGCCCGCTGGCCCAACACCGGCTTTGCGTTCACCGGCCCTGTACCCGAACCCTTGTCCTTGCCTGCCTGGGATGGTCGGCCCGGCTCGCCCGAGGGCCGCTTCCGTTTCGAAGGGGATCGGCCCGCCCGTTGGCTGCAGGAACCTGACCTCTGGTTGTACGGCTACTGGTTTTGGGACTGGGCCGACTCCTACGAAAAGGTGGCACGCATCGACATCACCAATCGGGAGATTCACCTCGCCAAGCCATGGCACCGGTACGGCTACCGGCAGGGGCAGCGTTTTTATGCCGTCCATGCATTGGCTGAGCTGGATCAACCCGGGGAGTGGTATTTGGACCGGGGCCGGGGTTGCCTGCTGTTCTGGCCTCCGGGAGATCCGGCCCGAGCGAAGGTTGAGCTGTCCTTGCTGGCCGCACCGTTTCTGGAGCTGCAGGAGGTCGCCCACGTGCGCTTCGAAGGGCTGCTCTGGGAATGCGGCGCAGGCGACGGCACCCGGGTGACCGGCGGGCAATCGGTCCGCTTCGAAGGCTGCACCTGGCGGAAATTGGGAGGGAACGGCCTTGAAATCCGCGGCGGACGCGGACAGCAGGTTGTCTCCTGCGATTTTTCCCACTTGGGACGTGCCGGCCTTTGGCTGTCGGGCGGGAATCGAACCCGGTTGGAGCCGGGCGGGCACTTGGTGGAGAACTGTCGCTTCCATCACCTTTCGCGCATCGATCACACTTATACTCCCGGGATCTGGGTCGACGGCGTGGGCCATCGCATCCGCCACAACCTTTTTCATCACCTGCCCAGCAGCGCCCTGCGCGTCGAAGGCAACGACCACCTCGTCGAATTCAATGAAGCCTATCGAGTGGTTCTGGAGTCCGATGACCAGGGAGCCGTGGACATGTGGGGCGATCCCACCTACCGCGGCAACGTGTTCCGGTTCAATTACTGGCACGATCTGGGGCCCGAGGCGCCCACTGCTGAGGTCCATCCCATGCGGGCCGGAATCCGGCTGGACGACGCCATCTGCGGTGTCTGGATTTACGGCAATGTTTTCCACCGTTGCGGCCCTCCGAACACCCACTTTGGCGGCGTGCAAATCCACGGCGGCAAGGACAATCGAATCGAGGCCAACCTGTTCGTGGAAACTCCCGTGGCCGTGAGTTTCACCCCCTGGGGGCAACCGCGGTGGCGCGCGTTTGCCAGCAATGCCTGGGCCACCGCCTCCATCGACCGGTACCTCTACCTGGCGCGCTACCCCGAATTGGCGCAGTTGCTGGAAAATGCCGATGCTAACCTGATCCGCAGTAACGTCACCTTGCGCACCCCCACACTGCTCTTGCGGGCGCCCCACGCCACCCGGGCCGAGGCCAACCGCGAACTTCTCCAGCACCGGGCCTTCTTGACCGGCGCGAAAGAACGCCTGCGCTGGGACCCGGCCGAAGCAGCCCGGCTCGATCTGGCACACATCCCATTCGAACGCATCGGCCTTTACGAAGACCGCTGGCGCGTGAAGGTGGGCACCGATTGGCACCGCCGTTTCCGGGCACCCTGAGAAACGCACTTTTCCGTACGGCCCTCGCCTTCTGCTCCACTGTCGAACGCAACGGCCGGTTCACTCCAAGCGTCCCTACTGCCCCCGGGAGCCTTGGCCCCCAGGCCGGCCCTGGTTGCTACGCCGGAGTCGGTGTAGCCGCCAAAGGAACGGTTTGTGTCCCGTCGGATCCAACTCCAACGATACCCAACCTCCGCCGCGCTCGATTTGCATCCCTGCCAGCGACGGACACAACCGCACCCTGAAGGCCCGCCAGATCGCGGCCCGTTGCAGGGCCCCACTCATCCGCTCGACACTCACACCCAGTCCCCGAAGCTGCGGCATTCCCGATAGCAAGCGGCTCTTCCAGAGGATCAGGGGCGAGTGCAGATGCCCGATCACCGTCAGAACCACACGGTCCAGATACTGTCGCACCGCCGGCAGCTCCGCCAAGAAAGGCAGCGCCGTCGGATCGTGACAGAACAAAATCACCCGCTGGTCCGGAGCCAGGCTGGCCCACAGCGCGCTCACCTCGCGGAGATGTTCTTCGCGCAACCGTTCCCACTCGGGCCGTTCCTCCGGCAGCATGTCCTTCCTGAATGCCGGCAGAGCTACCAGCGTGGAGGTGATCCCCACCAGCCGGTACCGGCCCAGCTCCCAGACCCACGCCGGTTCCAGCGCCAGCTCCCGGGTGGCGCGTTCCCAACTGGCCAGCCGCAATCCCCCGTAGTGCCCGAAAAAGCTCAGCTTGCCCAGCTCGTGATCACCGAGCACCAATCGCAATCGCGGACCGAAGACCGCCCGCAGTCGCTCCAGGCAAAGCCGGGCACTTTCCCACGTCCCCTCGTCGCTCAGCCCCAAGCTGGCCGTGTCGGCCGCATAATCGCCGTTGACCACGGCGTGCGTGCAGCCGGCTTGCAGCGCCTGCTCCAGGAACGTCTCCACCAAGGGGTTGTTGTGCAGCGGATGCCGCATCCAGACCCAGTGCCGCCAACAACGCAACAACAGGCGTTGCCCAGGGTTGGAAATGAGGGCCAGATCCCAGTCCTCCCCCCGAGCCTGTTCCAGTGGCCCGGCGTAATGCAAATCACTGGCGATGGCCAGCCGCACCCCGCCGGCAGTGCCTTCCAAGGGTGGCGGTGCCGGAACCATGCCGGGATCAACGCTGCGGCGCCGGCGGAAACAGGACGTGAAAAGCCGTGCCTTGATGCAGCCGGCTTTCCACGCTGACGGCGGCCTGATGCTCCTCGAAAATCCGCCGGGTAATGGCCAGCCCCAGCCCCGTGCCTTCGCGTTTGGTCGTAAAGAAGGGCTCAAAAACCCGCGGCAGATGTTCCGGGGCAATGCCGGAACCCGTGTCAGCCACAGTGACGCGTAGAAAGGCAGTCGTTTGTCCCTCCCGCAACATCGGCGCGGATCCTTCGCCACCGGCCGGTGCAATCTCCAAGGTCAAGGTGCCGCCCGTGGTCATGGACTCGATCGCGTTGATCAACAGATTCACGAAGGCCTGTTCCAACTGATACTCATTGCCCAGAATCCAGTCCTCGCTGGCCTCGTAGCGCCGCTCCAGACGAATCGCTTTGAGCTTGAGCGGCTCCTGCACTAGCCGCAGCGAATGTTCCAGAATCTCCCGCAAGCGCACCCGTCCCACCTGCTGCCGGGGTGTCCCCGTGAACCGGAGCATCTGTTGCACGATGGACTCGATCCGTTTAAGCTCGCGCAAAGACACCGCGGCCAAATCACGCGAATCTTGCCCGGATTGTGCCAACTCCACGAACGTCTTGACCGCGACCAGCGCATTCTTGATCTCGTGCGCCACGCTGACCGCCAATGTGCCGATGTTGGCCAGCCGATCCAGTCGCACTAGCTCGCCCTCCACCCGTTCCAACGGTCGCAGATCATGCAAGGTCAGGCAGCACAGCAACTCCGGCCCCGCCTCCACCAGAGCAGCCCGCGCGACCCGGCAGTGAACCCGGCCCTGCCGGGCGTCCCGCCACTCCACGTCCTGTTCGAGGGCGACTTCCCCCGCGGCGGAACACGCGCGGGCCACGGCGGCCAGCGAGGCGGGCAGAGCTTCCAGGTCGCGTCCGGCCCAGTCCGAGGGCTCCCCCCCAACAGTCGCGCCGCCACTTCGTTCACCCACCGTACCCGCCCGGCCCTGTCCACGGCCACCAGCCCGCATGGCAGGCAATCCCGGAAGACCTCGGCCAACCCGAGGCCGGTCACCGCCAATCCCTTCGCCTCACTCATCCCATCGGACATACACTCTCCATCCGCTCCAACTGAACCTCCATGGCGCATTGCCCGCGATTCCTGACGAGGATCCACCCAACCGCTTCGGTGGCATCGTGTCTCGAGGACTCTCCCGTCATGGAAGGGCCATCCGGACCCAGGCCGGAGATGCGAATTGCAGCGCCAGTGCGATACTAAGCGGCTTTTGAAGGAGAACAAACAAATTCTCGGTAGCCCACGAGCAAGGAACCCCTCCGGATGGAGCTGGTGGCATGCCTACCGACGCACGCCGATGGTAGCTAGACAGGGGAGCGGAAGATCAGCCCTCACCCCCTCCGACCGCACCCCGGGCCCCGAGCCCGATTGACGGCCCACAGGGCATCTGCCGCCGGCTCGCTTCCGCAGCCGGAGCGCCGGTGCCGCACATCTTCGCACCTTTCCAGCCAGCCAAACAAAGCCCCGGACAACCCGGGGGCCTGCGCCAAGCCGCAGCCTCCCACCACAACCCGGGCCACGACCACGGGATCCGACGTCGGCCTGAGCCTTTTCAAGCGATTCCGCTGGATTGCACGGTGGTGTCGGCCCACCCCTACATCCCCATGATCTGGTAACCGCAGTCCACGTAAATCACCTGACCGGTAATGGCGGCGGCACCGTCGCTGGCCAGAAACACCCCCGTGGCCCCCAGTTCCTCCGGCCGCACATTGCGCCGCAACGGACTCTTGGCTTCGTAATGGCGCAACATCTCCACAAAGCCGCTGATGCCCCGGGCCGCCAACGTGTTCACCGGACCGGCACTGATTGCATTGACCCGCACCCCCTGCGGCCCCAGGTCGTAGGCAAGGTAACGCACGCTGGCTTCCAGGGCTGCCTTGGCCACGCCCATGACATTGTAATGAGGCACCACCTTTTCAGCCCCGTAGTACGAAAGCGTCAAAATACTTCCGCCCTCGCTCATCAGCGGCGCAGCCGCTCGAGCCAAAGCCACCAGCGAATAAGCGCTGACGTCCAGCGCCACGCGGAACGCCTCCCGGTTGGTGTCCAGGAAGCGCCCTTCCAATGCCTCCCGCGGGGCGTAAGCCACCGAATGCAACAACAATTGGAGCCGACCGTACCGCTGGCGGAGCTCCTGAAAAACCGCCTCGATCTGATCGTCCCGCGTCACGTCGCAGGGCATCAGGAGCACGTCCTGGCCAAAGGTGCCCACCAGTTCCGCTACATTCTCTTTCAACCGTTCGCCCTGATAGGTGAACGCCAAGCGAGCGCCTTCTCGGGCCCACGCTTGGGCAATGGCCCAGGCAATGGAACGCTTGTTAGCCACGCCAAACACCACGCCAATCTTACCGTCCAGCAAGCCCATGAGTCGCCTTTCACTTGTGGTTCCGTTGCCGGGGAATCGGGAGCCAATGCCCGTCTTTTTTGCCCGGCGCAGATTCCAGATGGCCCGCAGCATGGGCAAGCCCGCCATTTCTGGCAAGCCGGCAGCCGGAATCAACCTGCTCCAGCCGTGACTCTGGCGGGGCTACGGCGCCTTTCAGTTTTCGGACCGCTTGGCGGGGCGGTTGTGCGGCATGGGCAAAGTCCCAGCGCTCGTTGCGCCCGAAGGTGTCTTGCCAGAATAGCCCTTCGTAACCGGCCGGGCTCCAGAACTACCCCAAGCGCTTGAACCGGCACTGACTGCGCGCCGGTCGCTGCCGCCGCTCCGCTGCCCAGCAGTTCTTTCCGCCCTCGCGCACTTCGATCATCCCTCCGCCCCTGGTACTCCCGCAGATAGGCCACTTCCCGGGCCGCCGGTTCCCCGCGCTCAGCGGCCCTCCTCCCGCTCGAGCGCTCAGCGCACCTCCTTCAATCCGTGGTCATAGCATCCCGTGCGAAGACTGGCTTTCACCCCAGCCCACCCTACAACCGAAGCCGGGCCTTCCAAAACCCGAAGCATCGGGCGGCTTAGAAGCCTTCCCTTCGGTTGCATGAACAAGCGCTGTCCGCCGGAGTTGCATCCGATGCCGTTGCCTTCGCATGAGGAGGTCGCCCCCCGGGCGCCAGTTCTTCCTGCTACCCAGAGGCATGGAAGCGCGTGGATGTTTCCGGCCACGGCAGGGAGTGACCGCTCGGCCGGTGCGTGGGAAGGGGACCGGCTGGATTTCCCACACAGCCGCGGCAAGCCGCCGCTGTGTGTTCCGGCTCAAGGTTGAGGCCGGCCATCCCAGGGAACGCCCTGCCGTTCCAATGGCTCCCAGCGATGCTGCCGCGGCTGCGGGGACGCTTTCCACAGCGGCTCGCTGTCGGGTCGGTTCGCCGTGCGCGCCGCGCGTGGGACTGGAGCGACCGGCGATGGTCCCCTTACCGCACATGTCCAGCTCCCGCTTGCACTCTGGCTTCCGACAGCGCCAGCAAGCGGGCGCACTCGAAACGCTTCGCGACCTCGGAGGTGCCCTGGAAGTCGCGGCAGCGTATGGAGTGCGGCGGCTTGCCGCCGCTGTGGCAGATGGGCCCGGGTGGAACCGGGCCCTCCACCGAATCGTAACCACCGGCCCGGGGTGTAACCCGGCCTTCCAAGGGGATGCTATCTCCACGGGTGGAAGCAGGGACGCTTGGGGCGGGAGCTGCAGGAGGGCCGTAGCAGGCGGGGAAACGGTGGCCCAGCGGGGGGCCATCTGGAGGAGCACCAGCAGCGGAGCAAGGATCGGCGTGCGCAACAGCGGAAGGAACCGCTGGGCAGCGGGGCGGTGGAGGCGGCCTGCGCACAGTATCAATGTCGGTTCAAGCGCACGGGGCAGTTTTGGAGTCCGGCCGGGGATGAAGCCCTGCCGTGTCTGGACACCTTCTGGCGCAACGAGCGCTGGCCTTTGCTCTTTCGCGCACACCCGCCCCGGCAACCTGTCCAAAAACTGAAATGCGCCCTCCGCACGCGGTCGCAGGCTGTGGGGCTTGCATTTGAGCCAGTTCTGCGTAATGTGATCGTTCCCGCCGGAGGCGGGAACAACAACACACGCAGCTTTAGGAACTATGGCAATTGCAGCGAACGACCTTCGCCGCGGCATGGCGATCGATTACAACGGGGACATTTGTGTAGTCCTGGACGTCCAGCACCGGACACCGGGCAACCTGCGCGCATTCGTCCAAGCCACGCTGCGGAGCATTCGCACGGGCAAATCCTCCGACGTGCGTTTCGGCTCCACCGAACGCGTCGAGACCGTGCCGCTGATCAGCCGACGGATGGAATTCAGCTACAAGGACGGCGAGGACTACGTTTTCACCGATCCGGAAACTTTCGAGACGGTTACGTTGCCACCGGAGCTGGTTGGAGACGCCAAGTTTTACTTGGTGGAGAACGGGACCGTGACCGTGACGTTTGTGGAAGACAAAGCGGTCATGGTTGAGTTGCCTGCTTCGGTGGTGCTTACGGTAACCGAGGCCCCGGAGGGTGTCCGTGGCGATTCCGCCAACAACGTGATGAAACCGGCCGTGTTGGAAACCGGCCTCAGTCTGCAGGTGCCGCTTTTTATCAAGCCTGGCGAAAAAATCCGCGTGGACACTCGCACCGGCAAGTACTTGGAACGGGCTTGAACACCGCGGCGGTCGCCCCACAGCCTCGCCTCGGCCGCCAATTGGGCACACTAGCACAGATCCCACATCCCACGGTGGACGCGGCAGCGCCGCCGCCCCGCTCAGCTTCCGGGAGGGTCTTCCACCGTCAGGTTCCCCATGCCCACGCCACTATGCCCAGGAGCAGGGAGTCAACTGACCGGACTTTCGGCCCCCTGCCGGATCCGGGACCGCATCACCCATGGACAGTTAGCCCTGGTCGGCCGGGCGCTACCTCTCCGTGGCCCCCGGCCGCGGCTAGCAGTTCTTGGGAAAAGATTTTCCCTCCGAGCCGAGCGCAGCTACATTGTTCCGGGTGAACGCCATGGCGTGGTTGCGATCCATCTTGGCTCCGCCGGCCCGGCGCATCCTGTTGGCGGCGCTGGCCTTGTATGCGCTGGACCAAGGCACCAAGGCGGCCGTATTGAGCTGGCTGCACTACGCCCAGGAACGGGTCGTCATTGAGGGATTTTTCAAACTCGTGCACTGGGGCAACACGGGGGCCGCTTGGAGCCTGTTTCGTGGCAACAATGATCTGCTGGCCGTGGTGGCGGTCTTGGCGCTGGTGGTGTTGTGGCTCTTCCGGCATCATTTCGAGCTGCAGACGCCCCTCGGTCAAGCTGCGTTTGGCGCGGTCATCGGCGGTATTGCCGGCAATTTGACCGACCGCATCCGCATGGGGCATGTGGTGGATTTCCTGTATTTCTACAGGCCGCGCGCCGACGGCGGTGAATGGGGATTTCCGGCCTTTAACGTGGCCGACAGTGCCATCTGTCTGGGCGTAGCTGTGGTCTTCTGGTTGAGCTGGCGGGCCGGGGCACGCGCTCCAATGCCAGAGTGTCCGGAGCCGCGCGAACAATCCCGGCCCGTAACCCCCGGCACGGAAGGCTCCCCAGCGCCATGAGGTTGCGCAATCCCAGCCGACGGGTCGAGAACCGGCTCTGGGCAAGCGCCCCCCGGGGGAGGTCTGAGTCATCAGATCGGCGAAACCCGTCGCCCTGTTGCGTCGAGTCCCATGCCGAGTCTTGAGATGTTTGTGATCGAACAATCTGCGCCCGGCGAACGTA
>Ga0209809_1000510_pt1 | contig 35529 bp, 35 predicted proteins | sample YNPMSTMetaG_FD_186172 | JGI IMG/M metagenome (GOLD analysis project Ga0209809, IMG submission 186172) | Anoxygenic and chlorotrophic microbial mat microbial communities from Yellowstone National Park, USA - YNP MS-T MetaG (SPAdes) (version 2) ...
GTGCCGCTCACCGCCAGCTACCTGGCGTTCTACCAGACGGCGGCGTTCGGCGCGGAGCGCTGGTCGGTGCGGTATCTGGCGGCCGTGCGCGCAGTCGGTCTGGCGTACCGTTACGAACTGATCCCCGATGAACCGTGCCATCCGCGCGCCACTGCACGCTACTACCGCTTTGCGCTCGGTCCGCTGATCCGGCTGCCGGTTGCCGTGCCCAGTCGCCGGTTGCGGCGCGTGACATTCATCCCAACGACCTTCGGGCAACTGCTGACGGCGCGCGACATTGTCGATCTGTGGCAACCATCGCCAGCAATGCCGGAGATTCCCGTATGGGGCGCAGGGGTCAATGCGCGTGTGTAGTCAGGCTTCCGCTGGACGGAGATATGACGTCCTTCGGATTCGCAAAGGTCAATGTGCGTTTGCGGGCATCCTGCGGTCACCCGCGCGCCATCGTGCTACAATGGTCATCTGTGGCGCGGCGGATTGCGCTGATACCCGACTCGACGTCCCTGCAAAAACGCACCGCTGAGACGCCGGGAGCACAGAGGACAGGTGATGTATGAGTGAACAATTCCCCATTCAGTGGCGCGCTGCGGCGTCTTCCGCTTCCGAGTCGCGTCGCGGCGCTGCCATCACCATGATCGTCTTCCACGACGATCCATATCCTGCGGAACAGGCTATCGCGCGATGGAGCGCCAGAGCCAGCACTCGTTCGCCGCACTATCACGTTGCCGCCGATGGAACCATCACCCAACTGGTGGATGAAACGCGCGCGGCGCGCCACAGCGGGCTGGCAAAAATTGGGCGGGTGCGGAATATCGACCGGATCAGCATTGGTATCGTTATCGAGGGCGCGCCGCGCGCGGCGCGATCACGCGATCAGGTGATTGCACTGCGTCGCCTGACGCTCGATATTCAGCATCGTCATGGTCTGCTGGCGGAAGCGGCATTGCTGCGCTGGACGCCGCCACGCCCCGGTGTTGCGTATGGAACGCTTACTCCCTTTACGCTCCCGCCGCCGCCGGAGGCGCCACCTGTAGCGTTGCTGGGAGCGCCAGCGGTCGACGATACCCCCGAACGTCAGCGGGCGCTCTGGATCTTCCTCCAGAACGAAACAGCAGCGCGCACTGGCGGTTTCAACATCGGCGCCGCATTTCACCTGCACGCCGCAAAGCATGGTTTCGGCGCGCCGATTGCGCCCGGTTCGCCACGCTCTGCCTGGCTGACGGTCAATGGGCGACAGTACAACTACCAGCACTTTGCGCGCGACACGGCGTTCAATGAAGGGGAAAAGTGGGCTGAGGTGCAGACCCTCAGCGATCTGATCGCCGGCAATTTTCCTGCTCCCGGAACGCTCGCCTTTGAACTGTTGAAATCGAGTTTCGACGCCGGGATCGCCAGCAGTCGCACGAAAAACGGGAACACGCAGTTCAATCCGGGTTGGGCGTTCCATCGCACGGCAGCTGAGCAACGCCTGGGTCCGCCGTTGAGCGGCAGTTACCGCGTAACGGTCGACGGGCAGCAGTATTCGATGCAGGTGTTCTGCGGCGATGTGCTGTACACGCCGGTTGCCGCCCCGGAAACGAAAACCAACTGGAATGATGTGCGCAAATTGAGTGAGACGCCGCCGGGACTGCTGTCGAGTCTCCTCTGGGCTGAAATGTATAGAGCGAGCGGCGCCGCCTTCGATCCGGCGTCACCCTTCCATCAGGCAGCGATCGCCGCCCGGATCGGCGCACCACTGACCGATGCGTACCAGAAGGAGTTCCAGGGAACAACACTCACTATTCAGGTGTTTGCCTTCGATACGCTCTATCGCGTCGGCAACGGACCGGTCAGACGCCAGAGTCAACTGACACTGCCGCCGCAGGTCGAGCAGTGGAAACCAAAGATCGCTACGCCGCCGCCGGTGGTCGAGCCTGCCGTGACGCGCCAGATCACGCTGCCGACCGGCGGCTTCCCCATGCCGCCGGGGGACCGCGCCAGCCCGCAGTGGCCCCCGCCACCCGATTTCAAACCGCTGGTGACGGCAGCACAGCGTCAGGCGCTCTTCGGCGCATATGAGTTTGTGCCTGATCCGGGACGCGACCGGGATGGCATCCGTATCCTGGGATCGTGGGAGCAGGAGAATATCGTGACTGTGCAGATTCCGCAGTTGATCGGGCGCAACATTCGTGGCGCACCCGCCAATGGCGCGATCCGCTGGCATCGCCTGGCGGTCAATCAGTTGCTGCGTTTGTGGAAAGCGTGGGAAGAAGCCGGGTTGCTCGACCGGGTCATCATCTGGAACGGTTCGTACAGTCCGCGCTTCATTCGCGGGCGCAAGGACGATACTGCCGATAGTCTAAGCAATCACGCCTTCGGCACAGCGTTCGACATCAACTATGATCCCGCCACGAATCTCAACGGGCTGAATGCCGTTCCCGCGCTGGTCGGTCAGCCCGGATCGGTACGTGAACTCGCAGCAATTGCGCACCACTTCGGGTTCTACTGGGGTGGGCATTTTCCGCGTCTCGACGGCATGCATTTCGAGGTGGCGGTGGTGCAGCCGTAGGCGAGAGGGGCGAGAAGTGGGAGGGTTTAAGGTCGTTGCACGTTACACGTTGAACGTTGTATGCGGGAAGGGACCGAGCGATGTTGCCGACCCGCACTGTCTTCGCCAGCGCTGCGTTGCGTAGCGCCGCGTTACTGGCGGCGTGGTCCCTGTCTGCTCCAAAAACGCCGCCCGTCGATCCACCGCTTCCGGCGCTCACCCTGACTCTCGCCGCCGATCCGCCGGTCGTCCCGGTTAGCGAGACGGTCGTCGTTACTCCGACCCTCACCCATGCCGCTGATGTTCCGGCGTGCCGACGCAGCCTGTCACCGCCGCGCCCTCTCCCACGCTCCCGCTCCTGTTTCCAGGGACAGGTTTTTTAGGAAACCCCTGCCTTCCTCCTCTCGTTTTGGGCTTCAGGACGACCAAACTCCCCCTTCTCCCCTTGTGGGAGTCGGGGCAACACGCAGGCGCTCAACAACCTGCTCACGTCCAGCGACCCGACAGGGCAGTGGATCAAGCGCGCGGTTGCTCGTGCATGCATCGCAGAAATAGTTGACCACAACCCATTCCGCCCCCGCCCGTTTTTCACCAGCGCGCCCTGATGGTCGAACCAGAGACGGATGCGCGTTGCCAGGGTGTGGGTGTCTTCATCGGTGCAGCGCCACCAGTCGAGATTGCCGACGTGACCGGACACGAGCAGACCTTCGAGCGCCTCGATGTCCGCAACCAGCTGGCGCATGCGGGCATAGTCGTCTTCACCGGCATAGAGACGTGTCGTGACTGCCCTCGCATCTGCGAATGTTTACAGCTTCGTTACAGACTGCATCTTCCATCGCGCGGCGTCTTTTGGTATTGTACCAGCGTGGCGCAGCGAGGGAGCGCCCGGTATGTCTGGCACAGGTCGGAACGGATGCGCGAAAGGGAGATGCTGGCGATGCGTCAGGTCATCCGGCGAATGCCGGGGTCGCATCGATCAGGGGCAACAGCGCGCCGCGCGCGGGGCGTCATCGGCATCCGACGCGTATGGGCGCACGAATGCGGTGCAGAAGCCATCGAAGTGCTGGCACTAGTCGCCGCGCTTATCGGGCTGCTGGCGCTTCTCAGCCTGGTCGTGCGCGACCGGGCTTCCGCGATTGGCGGCGCGGCGACGGCGACGCTCACGCGCTGGCTTGCGGGCGCGCTGGGCGCTGCGCCGGTCGGCGGGGCGGCGGTCATCACGCCGCCGACGGTGACGGCGCCGCCTCATACCATCGTGAGCCTGCCGCAGCTGCTGGCGCAGACGACGGACGCTGCACCGTGGGCGACGTGGGGGATCGGGATCGCGGGCAGTCTGTTGTCGACTGCAGCAGCGTGGCGGACCGCGACCGGCGGAGCGCTGCCGGCGGACGCCGAGGCGTGGCTCCGTCCGGTCGGCGCCGCACTCGACTGGGTCGTCCGGCAGGGTGCGGGGCTGGTCATCGGCTTCGTCGAGGGGGTCTCTGACACGATAGCCGGACTGGTCACGCTGGTCGGTGATCTGGGCAACCTGATCGCGGGGGACGCGGCGACGCGCCGCAAATACGGCGCGCTGCTCGACGCGCTGGTGCGCGACCCGCTGGGAACCCTCGCCCGTATCTTTGAGGCGATAATCGCGCCGATCGTGACGGACTGACAGGCGGGGCGCTACGGGGAAGCGATCGGCAGAGCGGTGTTTGAGCTTTTGCCGGCAATCCTCGCCATCGTTACCGGGGGGATGGGCGCTGCGGGCTATGTGGCGAAGGCAGGGAGTGTAGGCAAAACGGTAGACGCGCTGGCGGACGCTGGGCGGGCAGCGGACGCGCTGACGGACGCCGGGCGGATCGCGGGCGGGTGGAGAATGCGGGCAGGGCGGCGGACGCGCTGGCGGACGCCGGACGGACGGCGGGGACGGCAGCAGGGAAGGCAGCGAGCCATGCCGATGACGCGGCGGATGCAGCGCGGGCAGCGGAGATGCTGGCGATACACTTCGAAAAATGCCACTTGGATTCAAGAATGCTGACGAGTTCACCCAATTTGGCGCTCGCTTGAAGGGTGGTTTGGAGAACGCCGCGTACGAGGGCGTTCAGGCCATCTTCCGAGGTAGTTCCGTCACCAGTGTAAAATATACAACAGGTGCACCTTTCGACGTTGGTCATGTGAGCGACTTTGATATCGCTCTGGCAAGTCCCACTCTCTTGCAGCGCGCTAAGTAACTTGGCATTGAGCTTCGGGGCGGCGGCACACGGACAGATCCGCTCGGGAGAGGAGATCTTGAAGCTTTGGGATTCCTCGATCTCAGAGAGGAACTTAGTCAACTTGTTGGGAGAGATGTTAACTTCACGATCTACAAGTCCATTGAAGATGCAGTGAGACGAAGCCCAAGTATTCTTGTACCGTAACTACTATTGCAATTATAGCCTCGATGAGTTCAAGAGGGAAGTATGAGGACTGGCGACCTCTACGGATTTAGGCATGATAATCCAGAGGCAGCGCGAGTAGCAGTTGAGCAAGCACTCGGTATCAAACTGGTTGCACACGAGAGCTTATATCTTGGTGGGAGATTACTATCGCCTGGGAAGCATGCGTGAAGAGCACTTTATACTGCAGCGGAACGTTGATCTCCTCGACAACGATCCAGCAGAACTAGAATTTCCTGAGGCAGGTATCCTACTTTACGTGGAAGGGACTGAGCGATCGGAAGAGCTTGAGCATTAACTACGAGGATTGCAGGACTAAAACTTCTAAGAAGAAAGAAATTTGATTGAAGCAGTTCATCGAACGGTTCGATGCCGACCTGCCACAGGTTCAGGAACATATCAGCGGCGACCCATTTGCGAAATCGATCATATGCCGTGGATGTGGCGCACAGGTCTGTCTCGTTCAACGCCGCCCACTGACAGCCGGTGCGGAGGATATACAAGATGGCGTCGGCGCAGCGGCGATCCGACACACACAGGCGACCGCCGCCAAACCGATGGGCGTTCTGGGATGCCGGAGATGGGAATACACCACAACACTGATGGATTTGGCACCTCTTTACCACAGCGCCTGTATCGTGGGTTATCCCCGTCAGATCTTTGAAGCTGGGGTGCAACATATAGAGGACGAACGCGTCCGGAACTTAATCCTTGACTTTCTCAACCGCGATCCACAGGATCCGCGCCCGGAAGCGATGGGTTGGGAAGTTATTGAAGGCCCGAGTGGCGTCATCTATCGGTTTGGGAGTCAACCGATTCCGGAAGGCCATCTTTGAAGTCAGCCCTTGGCAAAAAAGCATCTTGGTTTTGCTGTCTATTGTGACGCGGGTGAGCAACTGGATGAGAGCACAGGATTGGTTTGTGTTCCCGTCAGGCAAGCCTTAACAACTCCGAAATAGGACCATGGCCAGCGCGTTGCCCTGCGCAGCGGCGGGACGCTCTTTTGGCTGCTGAATGACCATCTCGGCAGCACAGCGGTCATCCTCAGCGGGACGACGGAGGCGGGCGAGGTGCGCTACCGGGCCTTCGGCGCCACTCGCTTCACGTCGGGGACGACGCCGACGAGCTGCCGTTTCACCGGGCAGCGGGAGGAGGCGGTGCTGGGGCTGTACTTTTACAACGCCCGCTGGTATGACCCGGCGCTGGGTCACTTCCTGTCGCCGGATACGGTCGTGCCGGAACCTGAGAATGCGTTGGATTACCAAGCTATGCATATGTGCATTTCAACCCGCCGCTCAACCTAGGCCTGCTGGCAGATCAATCAGGTTGTCGAACCCGGCCTGGAGCAGGTGCGGCAGGGGCGGATGCAGTTGACAGTGCCGACGGTTCAAAGCCTCCCGCCGCCCTGGCGTTTCAGGTAGAGGAGAAAGGAGTGTGATCCGTATGTCCGGCGCCAGGCCCTGCATACTGCGCTCATTTCGAATACGTACGGCCTGAGAATCGACTACACCCTATGGGGTTTTACTATGGGGCGTGAATATGGTGATGCGATCATGTTTGTAGGCGATCCCCCCTTTGTGCGGGCCGGGATTGATACTTTGAAGATGCTTGGCTTTCGTCTGCTCCCTACCGAGACAGGCAACGAAGTGGAGATCGTTCTCGATGTCACCTATGCGCCTGGGGTGGAAAGCCTGGGCATCACGAACGCCCTTGATGAAGCCGCCGCCTGGATGCAGGAAGCCAATCAGATCCTGCAGGAAGCCCGGCCACGGGTGCAGCGGGCCCGGGAGCAGCAGGCCGGGGAATAGCCGCATATTCCAAGGTCACCGCCAGCCGCCCTCTCGCCCTGCGCAAGCTGCCAGCGGGCAACGCCGCTGGCACGCTCTACTTCCTGCCCGGCGACCACCCTTCGGCTTCGCTCAGGGCAAGTCCTCGGCTCCGCCAGCGCCGTCACCAACCTGAGCGGTTCAGTAATCGCGCGGCAGTGGTATTATCCATACGGCGCAGTGCGCGCGAGCAGTGGCGCGCTGCCTGCCCGGCGCACGTTCACTGGTCAGCGCGCCGACGCCGCCAGGCTGTTACACTCCAACGCGCGCTACTCCGACGCGCCGCTGGGGCGCTTCCTCTCCCCCGACCCCCTCCTCCACCGCCACGCCCTCCCCCACCGCCACGCGCACGGCGACGCCGACCGCGACCGCCACCCCCTCCCCCACGCCTGTAGCGGTCGCCCCGCCGACGCTGAGCGCGACGTATGCCTACGACCGGCTGGGGAACGGGCGCGGCGAGCGGCGAGCGGCGTCGTCATCCGGCGACCATCTGGGGAGCGTGCATGGTTCCCGGCGCTCAGTTCCCAGCGCTCAGTTCCCGGTTCTTGGTTCTCAGTTCTTGGTTCTCAGTTCTTGGTTCTCGGTTCTCGGTTTCACCGGGCAGCGGCGTGATGCAACCGGATTGTTGGAGTATCGTGCCCGCTACGATGATCCAGCGCTTGGATGGTTCATCTCACCGGAGAGCATCGTTCCTGAGCCGGGCAACCCGCAGAGCCTCAACCGTTATGCCTATGTTCATAACAACCCCGCTGAAGTCCACCAACCCGACGGGGCACTGGATCGAAAGCGCGGTTGACAGTGCATGCATCGCCGACGATATCTGGACATTCACCAGAACGGGCTGACGTGGGACAACGGGCTGGCGCTGGCGGCGAATGTGGGCGGGCTGCTCCTGCCGGGGCTGACCGGCTTGGGCATGGTGGTGCGCGGCGGCAGGGCGGCCGTCGCGGCAGCCAGCCACAGCGATGAAGTGGTTGATGCTGGCCGGGCGGTTGCGAAAGCCGCTGGCCATGCCAACGACGCGGCGGACGCGGCGCGGGCGAGGGACGAGGCGGCGGGGGCAGCGGTACATCGAGCCGGGCAACTGCACAAACATGCCAACCATGCCGTCAGCTACTTTGGCATCTATAAAATCAAGGGGAACGGCGAGACCTACAAATTCGGCAAGGCAGACCTCGACCGCGTGACCCAATCGTCAGGCCTGCCGACACGCCTGCATCAGCAGGTGCGTCAATTGCGCAAAACCTTTCAGGATGTCAGTGCAGAGATAATTGACGACCTTGGCTACGTCACAACGCAACAGGCAAAGCAAGCCGAGCGCGCTGCCTTGCAGCGCTATTATGAAACCACGCGACGGATCCCGCCGGGCAATCAGAAGAGCTTTCGACCAGATTAGGAGCGATTAGACATGGTGCGCTTTACAAGCCTTGAATGGGGAGCAAAGAATCCCTATCACTCGGAAACCCATCGGGCGATACGAGAGACATTGAACGCGTATTTCCCAACATGGAAGGGGTTTCTCAAGCGCAAGCCGGATTATAACTTGTGGTCCTATGTTGTAGCGAAGCAAGGCGTAACGAACCTCGAGGTTAAAGGACCGGATATCTCGCGGAGGCACAAGGAGTATGTCTACGGAATCTACTTGCCTGAAGCGATCGCCGATGTGCGCGAGTATCTGGACCTGGTATTTGCAGGGATCGGGCAAGTAGTGGCGGGGTTTAGGGTCGGCGCGGAAGAAGTGGCCCAGATGAAGGAGGAGTGCAAGGCTAAGTTAGGGTTGAGCTGAGTCGAACTTCGCGGCGGCGGTACACGGACTAGCCTGCTGACAGATAAACAGCGGGAAATGCAGGGGCTCCTTGATCTTGCTGAGGAACTTAGTCTAACCGCTGGGCGTCCGGTGAAATTCATGATCTCTGAGTCTATCGAAGCTGCGGTGAAAAGAGGCCCTAGAGTTACAATGAGAGATAGATAGTTTCGTAAGGGAGATTGTCAGGAAGCAGGACCTGATTAACGTACTGAGGAGAGAACGGAATGAGTGATTGGAAAAAAGCGAACGAGCACCGCTTGGCTACGCTCTTGTCTGGTTAGGAGCAGTGCTTCGCGCGCTTGGTGAGCGATATGTAGCATAAGTTAAGCGGTCAGAGACGCTGGCGCGGACGATTAACCGCTTCATTTGCCTTATGAATCCTATTGCGGGCGGTCGCGCTGCAGCGGAGCGACTGCAGCACGTTCTTCCTGCACAGCGACCACCTGGGGAGTGTGAGCGCAGTTCCCGGTGCTCAGTATCTCAGTTCTCGGTTCTCAGTTCTCGGTTCTCAGTTCTCAGTTTCACCGGGCAGCGGCTTGATGCGACCGGATTATTGTAGTATCGTGCCCGGTACTACGATCCGACGCTCGGACGGTTCGGCGCACTCGAGAGCATCGTTCCTGGCGCATGGCGCCGACCGCTGCGCCGCACGATGCGGTCGCGTAGCCAGCGTCGGCGCAGGGCGACGAGGGATGCGCGCTGCATCCTTACCGGTTTAACCATCGGAAGCGAATGATCAGGTATAATTGCTTCAGACAGCGCGCACCTCCACCTGTGCGTCATCATCCGCATCTGTGAACTCCAGGAATGCAACCATGGCGGTTGATATTGTTCTGCCGCAGATCGGCGAAAGCATGACCGAAGCGACGATCGGGCGCTGGCTCAAGCGTGTTGGCGACCGCGTCGAACGATACGAAGCGCTTGTGGAAGTCGAGACGGACAAGGTTTCGACTGAAGTGACATCAATCACCAGTGGCGTCCTGCTCGAAATCGTTACGCCAGAAGGAGCCACCGTGCCGGTCGGCACACTGCTTGCCCGGATTGGTGAACCAGACGAAGTGGCAGCGAGCAGCGCTCCAGAAGCGGACGTTGGGGCGACGGCAACCGCAGTGACGACGGATGCCCCAGAGCCAGCGCGTCCCCGCCGCGCCGACAGTCCACCGATCACGCCGGTTGTTGCCCGTCTCGCTGCCGAGTATGGCATCGATCTGAGCCAGATTCGTGGCACCGGCGCTGGCGGGCGCGTCAGCAAGAAGGACGTGCTGCGCTATATCGAGGAGCGACAGAAGGCTGCCGCCACGCCTCCGCCTGCACCGGTTGCACCGTCCCAGCCGCTCCCGACACCGGTCGCGCCGCCTCCACCTCCGCCGACACCAGTGGCGCCTCCGACCCCACCGCGCGCCCCTGTCGCTCAACCGCTGCCCGACGATGCCCTCCTCACGCCGTTGACGACAATGCGCCGCGTGATTGCCGACCATATGGTGCGCTCTCTCCGCGACGCTCCCCAGGCGACGACTGTCTTTGAGGTCGATATGGGGCGGGTACTGGCACATCGCGATCGCCATCGCGGATCGTTCGAGCAGCAGGGGATTCGCCTGACCGTGACCGCCTACATTGTGCAGGCGGTTGCAACCGCGTTACGCCGCGTTCCGGCGCTGAATACCCGTTTCACCGACGATGGCATCATCACCTATCGGCGTATCAACATTGGCGTCGCCGTCGCCCTCGATGACGGATTGATCGTTCCGGTGCTGCGCGACGCTGACGAAAAAAGCCTGGCGGGAATTGCGCGCGCGCTGAACGATCTGACCGAACGCGCGCGTATGCGTCGGTTACAGCCAGATGAGACCGAGGGCGGAACGTTCACCATTTCCAACCATGGCGTCGGCGGGAGTCTGTTCGCAACTCCTATTCTCAACCGTGGGCAGAGCGGCATTCTCGGCGTCGGCGCGATTGTCAGGCGCCCGGTTGTCATCACCCATCAGGGAAGCGACGCGATTGTCATCCGTCCGATGTGCTATCTGTCACTCACGTTCGACCATCGCGCATGTGATGGCGCCACTGCCGACGCATTCCTGGCAGCGGTCAAAGAGGCGCTCGAAACCTATCCAGAGCAGTGACCGTTACGGCGCGATGGTTGGCGTCGGTTCGGCACGCCGCGCAACGCACAAGATCTCCGTCGGCACGGCGGTTGGTGCGGCGCTGCTCAGGATGATAATCCGGTCGGCGCCGTACTGATAGGTGCGGATCGGCAGGGGACGGTCGCTGAGACGCAACCGGACGCTCACAGGATACTCGCCCGGTCGTTCCGGTTTGATCAGCATTTCGATGCGATAGACGCCGTTGGGCGCTACGCTGCCGCCGCTCACCGCACGCCGCCCGAAGTAGAGTAGGAACGACTCGCGCGGCGGTCCGGTGCTGGTGATCACAATTCGCTCCCCTAATCGGCATTCGAGGCGCAGGAGTTCCGCCAGCGACACTTTTCAGGGGTTGGTGTCGCTGCTGGCGGAAGCGCTGGCGGAGGCGCAGAGGGTGGCGCCACTGCGGTCAGCGCAGGCAAGACCCCAGGTGTTGGTTGAGCAGTCGGCAGTGGCAGAGTCGCTGTTGGCGCCAGCGTCGGTGTTGGTGTTACCACGGCAACCACCACCGACGCCTCCGCGTGAATGCCAAACCGACTGATTGCCAGAATGCTCAGATCAGGGGAATTGCTGTTGCATCAAGAAACTCGAAAGTACGGCGACCAGACTCAGTGGGTGCCGGGATGCCAAGCGGCAACAGTTCGATACGCTGCACATTATCGATTTCATAGATCAGGCGCACTGGCTGACCTGCAATCCGCGGAGATCGCTCAAAGCGCGGATTGCGGATAACCAGTGGCAGCGTGACGAAGTAGAGGAATAGCCAGAAATGCCAGCAGCGCCAGCGGAATGAGCCAGATCGGTATCAACGCCTGCTGGATGAACTGCGCCGATAAGGTTTGGGCGTCCGAACGTTTCTCGGTGCGCGCCTGAACCGAGAAACTGCGCGGTTGCGACGAACCGAGCCAGCAGACCGGTCCCCGTACTGTCAGGCGGTGTTTGTATGCGGCACCGGGTTCGAGCGCAACCGTCGCCTCACCCACATTGAACAACAGCGCCTGCTTATCGTCTTCGCCGATCAGGGTATAGCGCATCGGCACATTTCCCGCGTTCGTGAGCGTCAGGTTATAGCGAGCTTTGCACTATCCGGCAGCACGGCGCGGTTTCAATTCCAGCCGATGCTCGTTAAACGCCTGAACATTTCAGGCCGCCTGAGCAGCGCTGGCTTCGTTGGGGCGGCTCCGTGAGCGGGCATAGATGGCGACCAGATAAGGACTGGCACGGCTCTCCGGTGTGCGCGGCACAGTTGAGCGGTGCCATTCTTTGAACCCAGGTCGGTAATCGTCACCTGCCGCCCATCCCAATCGATGAACGCATGCTCTTCGGAAACACTCTCATCAGGCAACGGCAGATCATTGGTTTCTGCTCTGCCAATCGCCAGACCATCACCGGTCAGACTGAGCACACGCAGCGAGGCGCCAGCATTATCGAGCAGTTGCACCTGAGGCATGACTGAGGGCAGGGACAGCGCCGGGAAACCAGCGGCGGTGTGGCGATGACCAGCGATCGAGTGGCTGAAACCCAAGGCAGGGGCGTGCTGATCGCTGGAACCGGTTCGGGAAGAATGGTAACCGCTTCGTCAGGTGGAACAACCGATGACGCTTCTGCTGCGACATCACCCCCTGCTGACGGTTGTTGTTGCAGCGCGACCGACGGCATCGGAAGGACTGCCAGCGCTTCGTCGGGCACTGTGTCCGCAATCAGTGCATCATTGGCGTTAGCAACCGCACTCGCCGATGCACCCTCTGCTAGCGACGCCGCAGGCACGATGAGTGTCGCCTCCTTGCCTGCTGCTGGCGCCACCGGTTCTTCGATGACCGTTGCCTCCTCGCCTGCCGCTGGCGCCACCGGTTCTTCGATAACCGTCGCGCCCTCACCCGCACCTGGCGCCACCAGCGCAATGAGCATCGCATCTTCAGGTGCGGGAGTAAACAGATGCGCTGCAACTGTTGCATCATCGGCGGCAGAACGTCGCTCGATGACCGTCGTTTCGTCAGCAGCAGCGACCGACAGACGCTCCCCCATTGCTGCAACCAGGTCGTCCAGCGCTTCTGCCAGTTCACTTATGTGACAGAAGCGATCCAATAGCGTAGATGCCAGGCAACGCTCAACCAGCGCCTCAAGATCGGCCGACACATTGGGGCGCATCGTGCGCAACAGGAGAATAGTGGTGAGCAGCGGCGGCAAGCCGACGATCATCTCGTACAGGATGGAACCCAGCGCATAGCAATCGACGGATGGATCCGGTTCACCTCCAGCGCGTTGCTCTGGCGCCTGGTAGACGGCGGGACTGGCGGCAGCCGGGGCGATCAGACGCGCAATGCCAAAATTGCCAACTTTCAGCAGATAGCTGCCGCCTGATCTGGCGAAGAGCGCACATGCTTCAGGCTTGAGCGCCCTGTGAACAACGCTGCGAGCGTGCGCTACACTCAACCCGACCGCCGCCTGACGCGCCAGTTCGATGCTCAGGCGCAACGGGAGCGTGTGGCACTGGATCGCATCGCGTAGAAACCCATCGGTGGTAGTTCACCGATAATGAACGCACGCCCCTCGCTGACCTCAAACTCATACAGTTCGGTGATGTGCGGATGATAGAGCGTAGCGACTGCGTGCATCTCGCGCTCGAAACGCTCACGGAAGTTGGATGGTGCAACGCAGTTGCCCGGTGCACTAACCAGCTGCGGACGGTGTAAAGGTCAGGATAACGGTGCACGACGCACCAGGCGCTGGCGACGCACCACAGTTGTCGGCACCGCCGATCACGCGCGCAAACTCCGAGGCATGGACGCCACAGATGGTTGCCTTGTCCTTGCGCGATATTAAGGCCAATCACGTGTGCAAACTCCGAGGTATGGACGCCACCAATCATAATCTCGCTGATGGTCCGCAATGCGTTGCCAGTATTCTTCAGCAGCAGCGTGCGCAGCGCACTAGCGATCCCCTTCGTGATGCTGCCAAACGCGATCGTTGCGGATTCCGCCTCGGCGCTGGCGACTGCGACCGTCGTCGGTTGCGGAACGGGTGTCGCCGACAGCGCAGAGGTTGCCGTCGGGCGCAGCGTGGTTGTAGCGCCCGCCATCGCTGTCAGTCGCGCGGTCGGCGTCGGCACACCAACCTGTTCAGGTGTTACCGACATATTTTACGCCGCAGCGGTTTGCGCCAGTTGCGCCTTGAGCGCCACATTCGTTGCCGCAAGCTCCTGCACATTCGCGGTCTGCACCGCCGACAATGAAGCCATGGTTGCCTGACACGATCCAGCAAGCACCGTTTAGGCGCTCGCCTGTTGTTCGGTTGACAGCGCTGCCACTGCCGATTGGGTCGCAGCCAGCGTCGCTTCCACGTCAGCAAGGGCCGTCTACCCCTGAAGCGCATGTCGGGTTGCGAGCGCGGCAACCTGCGTGGCTTCAGCACGAATGCTGCCGCTCTACACCCCTGCCAGAAAACTGCTTCCAGGAACGCGCGCCCAGAGCGCCACCGGAAAGTTCAGGCCATACAGCAACAGCAGGAGACCGCACAGTGTAACTGGCACCCGGAGTGGAAACAGCGTCGTCTGCATAAACTTCGGCGTGCAGCGTGCGCCTGAGCGAATCGGACACTTCATCGGCCTCTTCGTGTTGAACAATGCAATGGTTGCAGGTGCCGCGCCATTACGTCTGACCGATCTGAGTTTCGATCACCCGGCGCGGATCGAAATCGAGCAGAACCTGCTGGTTGGCGCTGCGTGACCCAATCTAGCGCCGTTCACCAACGCACAATGAGGAATATTCGCTGCAACATGCTGATCGGCGGCGCGAACGGGCTCAACCTACGCAGCGACGCCCTGCCCAAACTCAGCCCGATGCTCAGCATTCGCGGCAATGCTATCGGATCTCATGAACCGCCCAACAACCCATATCTATCGCCGGTTCAACATCGGCAAGGGGGCCACCGGCGACCTACTGCTCACCATAACCAACAACTGTTGTGAAGTCGCCAATGGTTCCTACAAGCCAGCGTTAAGTTCAGAGGAGTGCGGCGAAGCGGCGGGTTCAAACAACACCTTTTAGCCATGGCTGTAGACACACCTAACGTGTATTCCGTCCTTTTGAATCGAAGGAGCGCTTATTCCAGCGGCACGACCCCAATCGTCAGCGGGATATTGGTATACACCCGACGTTCGCCAGTAGCGATAACCAGCATCGTATCCGGCGAGCGCGCAGCGTTGTAGAAAGCGAAGCGACCCAGTGATCGCAGCGAAAGATGCGGCGAAAGAGCGCGGAACTCCGCGAAGACGGAAGCTCAGGATTGGCATCAGGAACCATGACATACGTGCACGACATCGACAAGAACGGCATCGACTAATGCAGCGAGCGCATCCGCCATTGTCAACAGTCCCGGCGCAAGATTGAGATACACCCGTTGTGCGCTAGCTGGCGCGCCCGTAGTGGAGGGATAACCTCCACCTCCATCGGCTATCAGCACCTGCAACCTGATAAACACACTCTAGCAACGGACAAACCCGACATGCAACACAGAATGCAACGCCCGGCGACGTTGGCTACGAGGCGTCGACTGGCAGGCGACTGCGCAATTCCTCCAGTTCGCGCTGAACATCGATCAATTGCTGCCGCAGGTGCAGGATCACTTCAACACCAGCGAGGTTCACGCCAAGATCGTCAATCAGGCGCTTGATGAACCGGATCTGCTCGATATCGCTCTCGCTATAGCGACGGATATTGCCGGGAGTGCGCTGCGGTCGAATAAGACCGCGCCGCTCGTACAGGCGTAAACTCTGCTCGTGCATTCCGCACAGCGCTGCCGCTGCTTTGATTGTGTAGTAGCGCTGCTTCATCGCCAGAATATTTCTGCCTGATTATCGTGCCATCGCCATCGCGCGCAACTGCTCAAACAGCGCGCGCTCCTGTGGCGAAAGATAGGTCGGCAACGAGACTTCAAGCGTCACATACATATCACCCCGCGACTGCGATTCGCGCAAACGCGGCATACCCTGCCCGCTAATACGTATCACTTTCCCGTTCTGCGTCCCGGCTGGCACCTTGAGCGTGACCGTCCTGCCGCCCATCGCTGGCACCTTCACCTCACCGCCAAGCAGCATCGTAAACAGATCAACTGGCACGCGGACGTAGAGATCATCACCGCGTCGCTCGAAGCGCGGATGCGGCGCCACATTGATCACCAGGTAGAGATCGCCCCGCGGACCGCCACCCATGCCGGGAGCACCTTCGCCAGCGATCCGCACCCGCGATCCAGTATCGACCCCCGGCGGGATTCTGACTGTCAGAGAGCGTATCTGACCGTTCGGCGATTGCAGTTGCAGGGTGCGCTGTGTGCCACTGAAGGCTTCTTCGAGCGTAATATCAACTGCATGCTCAATGTCCTGCCCTCGTGTACGATAAGTCACACTGCTGCGCACACCACGCCCACCGCCGAACAATGTCTCGAAAATATCGGCAAAATCACCAGTGCCAAACCCGCTGAAATCGGTGACTTCCTGATAGCGTTGCCAGTCGCGCCCAAACCGATCATACTTGGCGCGCTTCTCCTTGTCCGACAGTACTTCGTACGCTTCGTTGATCTCCTTGAAGCGTGCCTCGGCTGCCTTGTTGCCGGGATTGATGTCAGGGTGGTATTGACGCGCAAGTTTGCGATACGCCTTCTTAATCTCTGCATCAGTTGCGTTGCGGTCAACACCCAAAATCTCGTAATAGTCCTTGAATGCCATTGACCCGCTCTCTAGACTATACTGTTGTGCGCATTATTATACGAACTTGAGCATGGCATTGTCAAGGTTGAGGTTTGACAAATCGCGGCGTCTGATGTATCATATTACGTGCTGATAACGATATCCATGAGCCGAAGTGGCGGAACTGGCAGACGCGCTACGTTCAGGGCGTAGTGAGGGAGACCTCGTGGGAGTTCAAATCTCCCCTTCGGCACCAGCAGCAGGGGTAAATATCCCTGCCCCTGCTTTCACGATGGGGGATAGTTTAACGGTAGAACGCCTGACTCTGGATCAGGTAGTTGGGGTTCGAGTCCCTGTCCCCCAGCCAGCAAACGGCTGACCTCTAGTGGTCAGTCTTTTTTTATGATGTTCCCAGTGCGCTAGAATGGCACATATCTATCCCCTCCTACGCGGGCGTTGTGCCCACACGCAGCGACACGACCCATCACGATGGTAGGGAATCTGGTCCTCGGTCCGCACCGCGATGGCGGGACGCCCGCGCTCCTGAGAACTGCTATAGTTTTTTGCTCCTGCAAAAATAGAGACGCAGCGAGCGATTGGTGGAAACCTCTGCGCATCCTGCGTCCCAGCGATGCGTTTTTGCAGCAGCGTTATTATTCCTGTGCCCCTATGGGTTGCCAGGGAAGAGAAGCGCCGACCGTCGGTGGCGCCTACTCTCCCTTGACGGCTGTCCACAGATTGGTGAACGCCGCCGTCTGATCATTGCGTATCGCCCATTCCAGTCGTTTCATCACCTCATCGTCCGGTGCGAATCCTTCGTTGTACAGGTCGATGATCTCTTGCGGCAACAGTTTGATCCCTTCGACATTCGGCGAGAGATACCCGATGTATTCGGCGTTGCGTGCAGCAATGTCAGGGCGCATGAGGAAATTCATGAAAACGTGTGCAGTGTAAGCGTTGGGCGAGTCTGCCAGAATAACCATGTTATCCATCCAGATCATCCCGCCTTCCTTTGGAATAACGAAGGCAATCTCCGGATTGCCAGAGAACTCATCCCCAAGCCCGTTGCGTGCCTGTAACGCCGAGCCGCTCCATGCATGCGCGATAATGTACTCGCCGCTCGCCAGTTTTCGGTTCACGTCGCTGCTGTTGTACCCTGCCAGGTACGGCTTCTGCGCAATCAGCAGGTCCTGCACTTTCTTCAGCGCCTCTGGCGAGGTTTCGTTCAGTGAGTAACCAAGGAATTTCAGCGCAGCACCGGGGGTTTCGCGCTCATCGTCGAGCATACTGAACTGCCCGCGATACTTCTCGATCTGGGCTGTGTCGAACAGTGCCGCCCAGCTATCGACGCCGTTCGGAAAGAAGGATCGATTGTAAGCGATGCCAGTAATGCCGTACATGTACGGTACGGAGTAGACATTCCCCGGATCGAAGTATTTATTGAGCAGATTGGGATCGATATACTTCAGATTGGGCAGGAGCGACTTGTCGAGTTTTGCGATCAGTCCATCGCGCCACATGATCTCGACAGCGTAATCCGAGGGAGTAACAATGTCGTATCCGGAGCGACCAGCGCGCACTTTAGCGAGCATGTCCTCGTTGGCGTCGAATAGATCGACGATCACTTTGACGCCATACTCTTTCTCGAAGTCTTCGAGGATCGAGGGATCGATGTAATCAGTCCAGTTGAAGAATCTGAGTTCACGCGAGAGTCTGGAGCGATCAACCTGCAACTCATCGCCAGTTGACGGTTGCGTTGCTCCGGGCGCTGCGGTCGGCTCGGTTATGGCACCGCCGCCGTACTCACTCCCAGGGCTTCCAGTCGGCTGCCTGCCGCACGCTGCTAGCGTCAGTATTGCGATAAGCAGTAGCGCCATCAGCTTAGAGTGTCCTGTACGCATATTAGCTTCCTTTCTTAGGGGTTAGATCACTTCCTCCCTTTCAGTCCGTGACTCGCCCCCAATGCAACTCAACTCTAACCTCCACCTGTCAACCTTCGTCCCAACCGCCTGCGCACGATGCAGTGCAACCCTCGTTACGACCACATGTGCGCGAGATAGTGCGGTACAACGTCTCTACATTTTTGCGCCTTCTTGTCTCTTTCCTCACACCTCTCACCTTGTTGTTATATCTTCCGTCGACTCTGCACGAATTGCGACAGGAACACCAGGATAATCGACACCACCAGCATTAGTGTCGAGATTGCGTTAATCTTTGGCGTAATAGCGCGTTTAACCTGCCCATACACTTCGACCGGCAGCAGCGATACGCCGGAACCGGTGGTGAAGAAGGTGATCACGAAATCGTCGAGTGAGAGGGTAAATGCGAGCAGCGCTCCGCCGATGACGCCTGGCATAATGAGGGGCAGCGTGATGTGGCGGAACGTCTGCCATTCGTTTGCACCGAGGTCCTGCGCTGCTTCTTCCAGGCGCATGTCGAACCCCTTGAGGCTGGCGCGTACCACAATGACAACGAACGAGATTGTGAAGGCGATGTGCGCAATCGTTACTGTTGCCAGCCCGAACTGGAAACGAACGCCGAACAGAGATTCGAGCAGTCCAAAGGAGAAGGCGAAGAAGACAAGCAGCGCCAGCGCCATGACGATTTCGGGAATGACGATCGGCAGGTAGAGGAGAGCGTCGAAGCCAGTACGTCCGCGAAAACGGTAGCGTTCCATCGCCAGCGCCGTCATTGTACCGATGATCGTCGAAACCATGGTAGAGATCAGCGCAACGATGAGCGTGTTCATTGCAGCGCTGAGCAGGCGCTGATCGGCAAGTAGGCGCACGTACCAGTCAAAGGTGAAACCTGTCCATCGCACGCCGAAACTGTCGCGTGTGAACGAGAAAAGCACCAGCACCACGATCGGCGCATAGAGAAACGCCATCGTCAGCGCGGTATGTATGCTGAGCGCTAGCGATCCGAACGAACGGCGACGTTCGGATCCTGCAACGCGCACCGATTGCGACATTTGAACATCGACCATAATCAGACTCCCACCAGCGAGTAAACGAATGCTCTAGCAAATGCGTGAATACGCAACCCAATAGCGCACTCTACACTCCCAACACCTCTGTGGTTCCGCTGGCGAATAAACAAACGCCCCAACGAATACACACGGTGCCAGCGCAACGTTCAACGTTCAACCTTCAACGTTCAACTCTCGGTTCGCTTGTTTTCATGCGAGGCTTCCTGATGCCATAAAACGGGTGCGTCCTCGCAGCCAGGTTGTTATTTGTCAAGTCGCAGATCGCATCAGGAAGCCATCCGTCAAAAAATAATCGAACGGTACGTTCAACCTTCAACGTTCAACCTTCAACCTTCCAAACCTTCAACCTTCACCGATCCTCCTCGATCGTCGCACGGAAATAGATGACAATCGCTATGGTCAGCACAACCATGAAGACAATCGCCATTGCCGACCCTAGGGGCCAGTTCGGCGGATTCGAGCGGGTAAAAAGGCGTTGCAGCAGATTCCCCAAATAATCAACCTTCGCCCCGCCGAGCAGGTCGGAAACCACAAACTGCCCGACCGTCGGAATGAACACCAGAACCGACCCGGCAGCCACGCCTGGCATCGTCAGCGGCAGCATCACCTTCAGAAACGCGCGCACCTGGCTGGCGCCCAGATCGGCAGCTGCTTCCATCAGCGTAAAATCGAAGCGTGACAGCGAAGCATAGATCGGCAACACCATGAACGGCAGGCTACCGTAGACCAGACCGACCAGCACTGCCCCCTCGGAAGGGTAAAGCGCAACGCGCGGCAGACCCAGCGACTGAATGGCACTGTTGATGATGCCATTGTTCGACAGAATAAGCATCCAGGCATAGGTGCGCACTAGAAAGTTGGTCCAGAAAGGGATCAGGACCAAAAAGAGCAACACAGTGCGCCAGTGCGGCGGACTGCGGACGATATAGTACGCGAGAGGGTAGCCCAGAAGGAGACAGATGAGCGTCGTCCAGATGCCTGCCCAGATCGAGCGCCAGTAGGCGTTGACATACAGACTTTCCGTGAACAGGATGCGATAATTCTCCAGCGTAAACGTCCACTCGATCCGCCCACCGGGACCATTGACGGCGAAACTATAGAAGACTACTATGACCAGTGGCAGTGCGAAGAACGTGACAAGCCAGAAGAGACCGGGGAACAACAGCAGACCAAGTTGTAGTCGCTCATTACGGCGCAGGATGGCAGCGATGCGCCCCTCGCGCGGTTGGGAGTCGGAAGCAAGCGTATCAGCAGCCATCATTACCTCGCGCGGTCACTCGGTCAGAATGATCGCATTTTCGGCGGGCCACCAAAGATACCCTGTTTCGCCAGGTTGCCAGTAGGCGTCGCGGTCGAGCGTTGAGCGACTGTTCTGTTCCCAGAGATCGAACAATCGCGATCCTAAGCGCACGTCGATGCGCGTATCACTCCCAATATATGCTACCCGTTCCACCCGCACCTGATAACAGTTCGGTGTACCAGGCGGCGGCTCCTGCACCGAGAGAAACGCCTTCTCTGGACGGATCGAAAGGGTAACGTGCGCTCCCGATTCGACCGGGCGAATGGTCTGCCCCCGCAGCGTTAACCCGTCGTCAGAGAGAATAGAGACAATTCCACCGCGCTCAAGTGCTTCGACCTTTCCTTCAATGAAATTGGTCTCGCCGATAAAATCGGCAACAAAACGGCAGACCGGGCGCTCATAGATCTCGGTCGGCGTGCCGATCTGCAATACCTTCCCGGCGCTCATTACTGCGATCCGGTCGCTCATGGTCAGCGCTTCTTCCTGATCATGGGTAACATAGATGAAGGTGATGCCAACCCGTTCTTGCAGACTCTTCAGTTCGAGTTGCATCTCCTTGCGTAGTTTCAGGTCGAGCGCGCCAAGCGGCTCGTCAAGCAGCAGCACTTCGGGTTGATTGACGAGAGCACGCGCCAGCGCCACCCGCTGTTGCTGACCGCCGGAGAGTTGACGGGGACGGCGGGCGGCAAAATCACTCAGGCGCACCATGTCGAGCGCTTCGGTCACCCGCCGCGCGATTTCAGCTTGTGGAACCTTCTTCATTCGCAAACCGAAGGCGACATTCTCCGCGACCGTCATATGCGGGAACAGCGCGTACGACTGAAAGACGGTATTCACATTGCGCCGGAAGGGTGGCGTGGTTCCGACCGATTTGCCATGGAGCAGGATTTCGCCCGACGTGGGAAACTCGAAACCGGCAATCATCCGCAGGGTGGTAGTTTTGCCGCAACCGGAAGGACCAAGCACTGAGAAGAATTCACCGTCGCGGATCTGCATAGAGACGTGATCGACAGCGCAAACATTTGCAAATCGCTTGACAACGTTGCGGAGATCAACCGCTATCCCTTGTTTCATAGCGCGTCCGGCTTGCATTGTTCAACAACAGCGCGTCATAAGATAGATAAAGGACAGCCTCCGCTACGCTAGTGCGTTCGCCGGTCGGCATCATTGCATACATCCGGCGAAACGAGAGTGAACCGGCATCGTTGCGGCGGAGATGGAAGCGTACATCCCGGTCGGATTGTGATTGATACTGAATTATAGCACAACGTCAGGCGTTTTATACTGTATTGTTGTCGCATGTTTGACACGCGCCACAAATTATGATACGTGAGTTTTCGTTGTCGAGTGTTTACGCGCGGCACAGATTTTGCCACAATCTGCATTCAGCGACGCCCCTCAGGTGCACGCAGCACACCGCCTCTGGTTAATGCACCAGCACACATGCCCCTGGAGTAATCCAGGATGGATGACCCAGAGCGTCATGCCGGTTATTAATCAGATATTTCAGACGAGATTGCATCAGACAATGACGAGGGGGGTGCAATCCTGGCACGTAACGCCCTACTGACCCTTAACCGCGTTACCTTCGAGAATAACCGGGCAACGTTTGCCGGTGGCGCCATTGTTGTGTGCAACTCTGAACCGACGCTCAATCGTGCCGTGTTCGGGAACAACCGCGCATGGACTGCTAGCAGCGCCGAAGGCGGAGCGCTCTACTGAGACAACGACGACGATTACCAGCGGCATCTTTCGCGACAACTGGTCGGAGCATAGCAGCGGCGCTATCACGTTCCGTACTGATGGATTCGTTGATCCAGCAACGGTGACCGGCATAACCCTCAGTGGCAACCAGACGACGGGCGAAGGCGGGGCAATTCTGGCATACTACGAAATCACTGTCAGCAGTACTTTCAGCCGCAACCGGGCTGGTGGTGACAGCAGTGCGCTAATTTCTGATATGGATCTCAACTCGAACGTGCGACGATCACCGGAACGCAAACCAGTGGTAATGGCGTGCTGTACGGCGTTGCCATGCTGCGCGGCGCTCTGATTGATGGCAATGCCAACACGTCGCCGGACAGGAGCAAGAACTATCGTCAGCAGGATCAATCCGCCTGCGCTGCTATAGACGCCATCGTACCTTCCTTAACTGGACCAGCGCAATCGTTGCTCCTGCCGGATCGACCAGCATATGCACGACCAGGCGGGAACATTGAACGTTGAACAATGCAGGTGGAGGATTGAAGGCAACAGATCATCAGGGCGTCCGTGGCAGCGCCCGGATGCAGCAGTAACAGCAACCCTGGGATGCGTGTCTTCACGCCCGCACTGCACGAACCAGCCGTCTACCTGGGAACCACTGCTTCGGTGTTATTGCAGACACCACCTGCACTGCTCACCGTGACCAGAGGCGGAGCGTCAGGCGTAAGGTAACAAACACATGAACGCCAGGCAATTCATTACCACTGTATCGATCACCACAGGAGGATGGTTGATCCTGTTGAACATTGGAACGATATCCTGTCGCGCCCGGCGCAAGCGCAAGGGTTGCCACCCCGCCCGACCCTGACACCCGTTGTCGTTCCCAAAGAGCCGCGCTCTGAGGAGACGCGCCCTATGCAGCGTCTGGGGCGCATATGAGAACAGTTATCAATCTGACGACCGGCGTCCCGACCGCCGGGATGACTGTGCGCATCAATGATTCGGACGACCATAACCGAAAGCAATGGATAATGATGTCATCGAGAACCCTACACCGGGAACGTACGGCGTGGAACTGATTGTCCCTCCAGAGCATGGAACTTCCGTTCGGGGGCAATCCTGATCACCCTTCCGGAAGACGAGACTGTCTGACAGGACCTGGCATTCCACAGCCCGGCACAAGTGTCCTCGCCAGAGCCATCAGGGGATGCTGCGCCTGTACCGCCGCCTGCAGCGCTTCCGGTTACCGACGCATCGAACGGGACGCGATGGATGGCAGTGCTGGGCGTGATCCTGTTGACAGGCGGCGTTCTAATCGCGCGACGAGCGACACAGTAGGGGTGCAGTGCCGCTGCATCTCTGCAAGGCGCAGTGGCGCTGTGCACCTACGCCCCATCCTAAAAATTGCCGCGCGCTATGGCGTCTGCTATACTAGCAGAACAGGTGTGGACAGGGCAACGCTCGCTCCGACGCTATTCGGAACGCAGGAGATCGCACTATGGCGTTGATCACCCTCGACATCAACGGTGAGCGCAAGACCTACCCGATCGAAGCGCGCGGGTTACGCATCGGGCGCGCGCTGGAGAACGATATTGTACTCAACCACGCAATTGTGTCGCGCTACCATGCAGAGATCTTCATGAATGGACGCGATGTATGGGTGCGCGATACCAACAGTCGCAACGGCGTCTTCGTCAATCGATTGCGGATCAAAGAAGAGCAACTGCGCGACGGCGACGTGGTTCAGATCGGTCCGTTCGAACTGCGCTTCGAGGAACGTGCAGCACAGAACGTCGTTCTCGATGATAGTCGCTACTTCCCGGTCGCATCTGAGGCCAGTGGCGTCGTCGTACCGGAACTGAACATTGACCTGCGAGAGTTCTTCCGCATCTCCAGACGCCTCAACCTTATCATCAATATGGGCGAATTGCTCGACGCAATTATCGAGGAGGTGCTCCGTCTGATCCCGGCGCAGCGTGCCCTGCTGCTGCTAAAACGCGAGAACGAACTCGTGCCGCGGGTCATCCATCCGCCGTTGCGCCAGGAGGTGGTTATCAGTTCGACCATCGTTCGCAAAGCGCTCGAAGCTGGCGAAGTGGTGCTCACTCGTGATGCACGCCTCGAAATTGGCGGCACCGAAAGTATTATTAGCGCAAACATTCGCTCGGCGCTGTGCGCTCCCCTCCTGGTGGAGCAGGGCGCGATCGGGCTGATTTATCTGGATTCCCCAGGGCGCGACCGGTTCGGTTCGCGTGAGCGCGACCTGCTGGCAGCAATCGCAAATCAGGCTGCGGTCACAATTGAGCGCGCCAGGCTGACAGAAGAACTGCGAAAACAGGAGGCTAGTCGCCAGTTGTTCGAGCGCTTCGTCTCCCCCAGCGTAGCGCGCGACGTTGCCAGTTACTTCTCCGAACACGGTCGCCTGCGTGAACCACAGGAGTTGATCGTGAGCGTTCTCTTCGCTGATATCAAGGGGTTTTCATCCCTCTCCGAGCGCCTCTCGCCGCGCGAAGTGCAGGACCTGCTCAACGAGTACCTCCACGAGATGACCGAGGTTATCTTCCAGCACAACGGCACGCTCGATAAGTATATCGGCGATGGGATTATGGCGATCTTTGGCGCGCCGCAAGTGAACGAATACCAGGATTATCACACCACTGCCATCCAGGCAGTCGATGCGGCTCTCGACATGATCGAAGCGCACCGTCGCCTGATCGAAAAACTCGATCCGTCCAAAGCGTTCGACTTCCGCATCGGCATCAACACCGGTCCAGTCTACGCTGGCTTCTTCGGCACCCGTCAGCGCCTGGAGTATACCGTGATCGGTGATACCGTCAACACTGCGGCACGTCTCGAAAGTCGCGCTGATCTCAATTCAGTGCTGATCTCTGAAGCGACGCGCAACGCCATCGGCGATGCGTTCATTGTCCATGAGATGGGCGATTACCAGTTGAAGGGCAAAGCACAACTCGTCCATACGTATAAAGTAATCGGTCGTGCACCGGCACACCGATCCCGCACAATCGGTTCGACAAACGCGCAGTGAGGCGCGCTGACCCGGATCGCTGCTGGTGGCGTATAATTGTGCAGAAACGAGGGCAAAACCGGCATCTTCGGAGCGCTATTGCCTACGAGTTTATCAGGAAGAACACGAGGTTGCTATGCCCGTTGTGGTTGGTATTCGCTTCAAAGACTCAGGAAAGACCTATTATTTCGATCCGAATGGTATTGAGGGATTATCCCAGGGCGACCACGTGATTGTCGAAACAGTGCGCGGCCCGGAACTCGCAAAAGTCGCCTATCCACCGCGACTGGTCGATCCAGAAGAGATCGTTGGTGAACTGAAACCGGTTCTCCGCCGCGCAGAACCGATCGATTTCGAGCGTCTGCGCCAGTTGAACAGTCGTCAGGACGAATTGATCGCTCGCTGCGCCGAAAAAATCCAGGAACACGGACTGCCAATGCGCCTGGTGAAAGCCGAGTACTCGTTCGATGGCTCGCGCCTGACATTCTACTTCACTGCCGAAAAACGCGTCGATTTCCGCGCCCTGGTACGCGATCTGGCGCGTATATTCCGCACCCGCATCGAACTCCGCCAGATCGGTCCGCGCGACGAGGCGAAACTCCTCGGCGGCATTGGTCCGTGCGGTCGTCTGCTCTGCTGCGCCACATTCCTTCCCGACTACGCACGCGTGTCGATCAAAATGGCGAAAGACCAGGACCTCCCGCTCAACCCGACGAAGATTAGCGGAGTTTGTGGGCGGTTGCTCTGCTGCCTTTCCTACGAACATGAACAGTACGTGAGTGTCAAGAGCCGGATGCCGCGCAAAGGCACATGGGTGCAGACGCCAGACGGACCAGGTGAGGTGGTGGGGGTTAATGTGCTGCGTGAAACGGTGATTGTCGCACTCGCCAGCACCGGGATGCAAGAAGAGTTCTCACCCACGCAGATACAGGAGGCTACCCGTCAGGTTGGCGAGATTGCGCGCAGTCGCAACGCCGAAGGGATCACGCCAGCTGCCAGACTGAGCCAATCAGAACGTCCAGAACGTCGCACTGATCAGGAACAGCGAGGCGAGAAGCGACTGTTGCGCGACTCGATCGATAATCCAGAGGTGCTCGAGGCGCTGGCCTGGCTTGAAGAAGGCGTCGATGATCCACCGCTCGAACTGCTTGACGAGGAAGACCTTGATATGCTGTCCGACGATCTACCCATCGTTCACCAACCATTGAAACATTCGGCGACCCCGCCGTCACCAAAGAAATCCGCCGGGCATCATCACGACTCCGGGGTGCGCACTGACGAGATCACGCCATCCACGCCAGAATCTGCATCGCAATCATCCATATCGCAGCGTCCGCGTCGCCGTCGCCGTCCTCGCAATTCTTGAGAAAAGGGATCACCACACCATAGTGTTCAGATTGGCATCATCAGCTCCGGTAAACCCTTGGCGTTCCACTGGCGCAACCAGTTTCGGCATGACGCATATGCACGCGCGTGCGTATTGTACCGCTCCTGATGCGCATCTGGTAGCACTGGCAGACCTGAATCTCAATCATGCACGGGCGTTTCAGGAACAGCACAGCGGCGATGCTGCGTACCAGAACTACCGTGACATGCTGGCAAGGGCGCGCCTCGATATTGTCAGCATCTGCACCTGGCCCCACTTTCATGCTGAAATGGTCATTGCCTGCGCAGAAGCTGACATGCGCGCCGTTCACTGCGAAAAACCAATGGCGCTATCCTTTGAGGAGGCAAAGCGGATGGTCACAGTATGTGAAGCCAGCGTCACACGGTCGACCTTCAACCACCGGCGACGTTTTGGCGCCCCGTTTCGGCGCAATCTGCTGCGCGCTAGCACGATTGGCGCATTGCGGCGCATGGAAGCGACGTGCGACAACCTTTTCGACTGGAGGACGCACTGGTTCGACGCGCTGTTCTTCAATGACAAAACTCCGGCTGAATGGGTTATCGGTCAGATCGGTACCTGCAAACTGCACACTATCTTCGGCGTGGCGGTCGAGAGTCAGGGGATCAGTCAATTCCGCTTTCGCAACGGCGTCACCGACATGCTGCTGACAGGCGACAGCGCCTTCCCTCCGCTTATCATCTCATCTACGGCGATGAGGGACTGATCGAGATTGGGCAGAGCGACGAGGCGCCATTGCACCTCTGGCATCGCGGCGCGTCAGAATGGCAGAATATCGATGTGGGTGAAGGATTGCGCGACAAAGCCTGCCATACACGCGCAATCCTGGATCTGATCGACGCGCTGAAGAGCGGGCGTGAACTAGAAGTGTCGGCGCGTCGCGCACTGCGGGCAACAGAGTTGATCTTCGCCACTTATGAGTCAAGCCGACGTCGCGGTCGCGTCGATCTGCCACTAACGACTGACGTGCCGCTGACGACAATTACAGCAACGGTGTGAGTGGCACGCAACGGGAGTGTTTTATGCAGTATGCCTATACAGTCACTCCAGGCATACAGGTGCGCCTGCGCGACATCGATCCCGACGCCAGCGGCGGGCTGACGAAGGACGAGGGGCGGGAGCAATTCGCCAGCTTCAATGCCACTCTGGACGCCATGCAGGAAGAACTGTACGCTGCTGGCATCCACGCATTGCTCCTCATTCTGCAGGGAATGGATACGGCTGGAAAGGATGGCGCTATTCGGAACGTCTGCACAACCTCAACTCCCAGGGATGTCGGGTCGAGTCATTCAAGGTTCCTACTGAAGAAGAACTCGCCCACGACTTCCTGTGGCGCGTGCATAAAGTTGTGCCGCGCAAAGGGATGGTCGGCGTCTTCAATCGTTCGCACTACGAAGATGTTCTGGTCGTGCGTGTCCATTCGCTCGTTCCCGAACACATCTGGCGTGCGCGCTACGATCAGACTTAATGCGTTTCGAACGCCTGCTGACTGACACTGGCACGATTATTGTCAAATGTTTTTTGCACATCAGCAAAGATGAGCAGGAAAAGCGGTTGCTGGCGCAGGAGCGGGACCTGACAAAAGCCTGGAAACTCTCGGCTGGAGACTGGCGTGAGCGGGAACGCTGAGACGAGTATATGGCAGCGTATGAAGAGGCGCTGACCCGCTGTAGCACGAAGTATGCGCCGTGGTATATTATCCCGGCGAACCGGAAATGGTACCGTAACCTGGCGATCAGCGAGGCGCTGGTTGAAACTCTGCGCCCCCACCGCGAAGAATGGCAACGCGCCCTCGACGCGATGAGTCAGGCGCGACTCGCCGAATTGAAGACGTTCCGTTACAAACAGACTGCTAGTGCAACTCGCCCATGACAATACCTGATACCACTCTATTATCTCCACCCCTGGTCCTGGCATCCGCCTCGCCACGCCGACGCGAGTTGCTTGCATACCTGGGCGTGCCGTTTACAATCATCGCCACGGATGCCGAGGATCACGAACACGATCCGCCAGCGGAGATTGTCGCTGCGCTGCCACCACTGGCGTTGCCGTTGTTCGACCATCCGACACTGCGTGCCTGGCGTAAAGCCTATGCTGCTTGCGCATCAGCGCCCGATAGTGTTATCATCGGCGCTGATACGATTGTGGTGCTTGAAGGCGCGGTGCTCAATAAACCAGTCGATCCTGATGACGCACGTCGCATGCTGCGCTGCCTTGCGGGAAAAACGCATACTGTCTATACCGGCCTGGCAGTCATTGATGCCCGGCGCACAGACGCACCACCGTTGCTCGATCTGGTCGCCAGCCAGGTGAGCATTGCTCCGCTGAGCGATGCCGACATCGATGCCTACGTCGCAACAGGCGAACCGCTCGATAAAGCTGGTGCCTATGGCATCCAGGGTTTAGGCGGTCAACTGGTGCGCGCAGTGACCGGCAGTTATACCTGTGTCGTCGGTCTGCCGCTAGTCGAAACCCACCGCCTCCTCTGCGCCGCTGGCGTTCGCGGTTTGCGTGATCCGGTTGAAGGATTCCGGCGCTGGTTGCGCGATCAGGGAAAGGAGATTCTGTCGTGTCCGTCAACGCTCCCGTAAAATTGCTGATTGTCGACGACCACCCGCTCTTCCGTCAGGGAGTGCGCGCGGCGCTCTCTACCTATCAGGACATTCTGGTTGTCGGAGAGGCATCTTCCGGCGAGGAGGCGCTGGCATGGATGAATGCCGCCCCACCCAATCATGAGCCAAATACGGTGGTCGTCGACCTGAATCTGCCGGGGATGAGCGGTCTCGAACTGACCCGCCAGTTGCGGCTCAATTACCCCGGTGTGGGCATCGTGGTCCTGAGCGTGTACGAAAGCGATGAGCAGGCGTTCAATGCTCTCCGTGCAGGCGCGTCGGCGTACCGCTCGAAGGATGTCAACCCCGCTGAACTCGCCCAGGTGCTGCGACGTGTGGCACGCGGCGAGTATGTCATCAATGATGTGGTACTTGACGATCCGAAAGTCGCCAGACGGGTGCTGTCGCAGTTCCGTAATCTCCCGCAAGACCTGACAAATATGCCGGAGGTTGAGTTTCCGCTCTTTACGCCGCTTAGCGACCGGGAGATCGAGGTACTCGAACGCATCGCAGCTGGCGGCAGCAATCGCGAGATCGCCGAAGCGCTCCATATCAGCACTCAAACGGTCAAAAACCATATTTCGTCGATCCTGCGCAAACTCTCGCTGAACGACCGGACGCAGGCAGTGATCTACGCGCTACGCCGCGGCTGGATCGAAGCGCCTGGCACGATCCGTAGTGGACCGCCATCCTCCGATACTTCCGATACTGAGGATAATGAGGATGAGTAATCTGGATCGTTTTACTGCCCTGCATCAGGCGATGTCAGGCTCGCCCAATGGAAGCAATGGACTGCCGCGTGATGCGCGGGCGCTGATTGTCCTGAACCCGTATGCAGGACAGGCCTCCTCGCTGCGTCAGAATGTGGAAGAGGCACGCAACGTCTGGCTAGCGTATGGATGGACGGTCGACGTAGAAACGACGCACCGACCCGGAGATGGCGTCCGACTGGCACGCGAAGCAGCGGATCATGGGTACGACATTGTGGCAGCAGCTGGCGGTGATGGTACGATCAACGAGGTCATCAACGGTCTGGCAGGAACGCGCACCGCGCTGGCGGCATTGCCGATTGGTACGGTCAATGTCTGGGTGCGCGAACTCGGCTTCCCGCTCGAACCACGCGCCGCAGCAGCAGCGCTGCTGCATGCCCGTCGTTGCCGCATCGATCTTGGGTGCGCTGGCAACCGGTACTTTTTGCTAATGGCAGGCATTGGCTTCGATGCTGCGGTTGTCAACGAAGTGCGCAGCGACGAAAAGCGGCGCCTGGGAGCGCTGGCATATGTGGTGCGCGCCTTCGACCTGGCGTTGCGCTATCGGGGGCGACGCGCGCGCATCGCGCTCGATGGGCGCATCATTCGCGGACGTGTGCTGCTGATCGTGATTGGTAACAGTCAGTTGTACGGCGGTGTCTTCAAGATCACAGCGCGCGCCTGCATCGACGATGGACTGCTCGATGTGTGCATCATCAAAGGCGACAGCCTGGCGGAAGCGCCGCTGCGCCTCTTCTCCATCCTGCGTCAGCGGTACAACCTGGACCCGCGGATTGAGTACCACCGTGCGCGCGTCGTTCACATCGACACCCGCGGCACGCTGCCGGTCCAGGTCGATGGCGATCAGTCCGGATCAACCCCAATGACCTTCAGTGTCGCACCCGGCGCGTTGTATGCGCTCCTGCCGCAAACGCCGCCAGCCGATGATCTGCTGCGCGCCGCGCCGCCCCGCCGACGCCGAACGTGGCAGCGTGTGATTGGCTGGTTTGCCCGCCGTATGGCATTCTCAGACGATCCACGGCAGCGCGGCGCGCCGGTCCCACCGCATCAGGTATGACTATGCGCTTCCCAGTGATCTGTCTGGTGATCATTCTCTTGACTGCATGCGCATCGTCGGCGCCCAACACTACGCCCGCACCGGTGCTCCTGCCCGCCACCATCCCGCTACCGGAACCCGGCGCTCCCCAACCGACGTTGGTCGCCGCTAGTGTGCGACTTCCTGGACGGTTGCTCTTTGTCCGCGACGGTACGATCTGGATGTGGCAGGATCAGACCGGGCGCCCGTTGATCGTGGGCAACCAGGCAGTTCAGCCAGTCTGGGCACCAGATGGGAGCGCTATCGCATATATTCAACGCGATCAGAGTTCGAGCGATCTGATGATCGCACCGTTGGACGGCGGCAAACCGCTGCGCCTGACCAACAATGGTTCGCGGCACCCCCATGGCAGTTTCGAGCGTATCTTCGAGAGTGTATGGGCATTCTATCCCTCATTCGCGCCCGACGGTCAAACTATTGCATATGCATCGCAGTATGCACCGCCTTCCGGTTCGCCAGCAGCAGAATATCACCTTGCATTGTTTACCATACCGGCGCAACCAGGCGGTGCACGCCGCCTGATCTACGCTGATGATGCCGGTCATGTCGGACGGGTGACGCATACCCCCAACGGCTTGGCGATCGTGTTTACGCTCGAACCGGCGTATGCTGGCGGTTTATCGCAGATTATGCGCTACGACCGCACCACCGGCACAGTAGCGCCCCAACCCGATGTTCCACGCGGTAGTTACGATCCAGCGTTTTCACCTGATGGTCGCTGGCTGGTGTTCGCCGGACGCGATGGCGACCGTACCGATATCTTTGCCGTTCCAGTAGCAGGCGGAACCATCGTGCGTCTGACAGGCCTGGGAACTGCTCGCGCACCCGCTTTCTCACCGGACGGGGGGCGGATTGCATTCCTGGCAGTCGCTCCGGGCGAAACCGGGTTCGATCTGTGGGTGGCAGACATCCGTACCCTCGGTGACAGCATTCAGGCGTCTTCACCGCGACAGGTGAGCATTGGGCTGCGAGCTGACGCCGACTCCGGGTTGAGTTGGGGAAAGTAAGTGCATTTCCTCCATGTTGTTCAGCTCTACCACCCGGTTGCCAGCGGCGCAGGGCGCTATTTTCGCGCGATTGGCGAGCGCCTGGCAGCCGAAGGGCATCAGGTGACCGTTCTTGCCACCGACGCCTGCGATCTCGAACATATCTGGATGCCGGGACGCCGGCGGGTTGAAACCGCAACCGAATGGTTCAACGGCGTACAGATCGTGCGTTTGCCCATCGTTCGCCGACCAGGACCACCCCTGCTCTACCCGATGTTACGCCGATTGATGACAGAAATCTCGCGCCTGCCTAACACAACGCCGCTGCTGCGACGCCTGGCAACCTGGACGCCGCGCTGGCCCGGCGTTGAGACGTTCTTCGAGCAGTATGGACCCTTCGACCTGGTGCATGCAACGAACATTACACTCGATTTCGCCCTTCTACCGGTATTTGCCTGTGCGCAGCGTCAGCGCATCCCTTTTCTCTGCACGCCGTTCATCCACCTGGGAGAGCCAGGGAGTCGTGCTATTGTGCGGTACTACAGCATGCGTCATCAGATCGACCTGCTTTGCAAAAGCGAACGGGTCATCACGATGACTGGACTTGAACGCGATTTTCTGGCGACGCGCGGTGTGCCACATGAACGACTCCGGGTAGTGGGGGTCGGCGTGTCGCCAGAAGACCTTCAGGGAGGCGACGGTGACCGTTTTCGAGCCGAACAGCGCATTGACGGACCGCTTGTGCTCTTTATCGGCACACTGGCATACGATAAAGGCGCCATCCACCTGATCAAAGCAATGCAGCATTTGTGGCACGCAGGGCATCTGGGAACGCTGGTGCTCATTGGCGCGCCGCTGGCGCATTTCGAAGCATTCTATGCGCGCCTTCCTCTATCAGATCGGGCACGCATTCGATTTCTGCCCTATGCACCTGAATCGGTCAAGCGCGACGCGCTGGCGGCAGCGGATGTGCTTGCTTTGCCATCCCGCACCGACTCATTCGGCATCGTCTTTCTCGAAGCGTGGTGTTACGGCGTACCGGTGATCGGAGCGCGCGCCGGTGGCATTCCCGACGTCATTGCCGACGGATGTGACGGTCTGCTGGTGCGTTTTGGCGATGTCGCCGGGCTGGCACAGGCGATTCGGTTGCTTCTCGACAACCGCGCGCTCGCCCGGCGGTTGGGCGCTGCCGGACGCGAAAAGACGCTGCGTAGCCTGACGTGGGATCACGTGTACGCACGAGCACGCGCCGTGTACGCTGAGGTGTGCGGGTTGTAGATAACGACTATCAAACATATTTTACAGAAACTTTACAGAAGATTTATCATACGCTGAAAAAGACTGCGTACTATAGTTGCACCATTCCTATCACCGCTACTTAACCAAAGTTGAGGAAGCTCTCTCTGCGCAAACTATGTTTGTTTGCCGCAGTTGTCTGTTGACCGCCGGGCGCCGCCCCGACTGCGGATAACTTGTGCTACCTATGTCAGGCTGCCTGGTAGCGCTGCCCGGCTGTTCAACAGCGTGCTTCCTCACCACGAAAAGGAGGTGGAACTCCCAGATTTGTCTCTGGTTGAACACGAAGGCGATAACCCATCGATCTCTTGAGCAACGATGCCTGAAAACATGAGATCAAGGAGGCGCTATGTCAGACATTGCCAACATGAGTCGTCAGGAACGGATCAACGCCTACTGGAAAGAGAACAACCGGTTGATTGCAATCCTGCTAACCATCTGGTTCTCGGTCGCCTACATTCCGCCGCTGTTTGTCAATCAGTTGAACCAGATCACGATCGCTGGCTTTCCGCTCGGCTACTACTTCGGCAGCCAGATTTCGTTGATCGTGTTCGTTGTTCTCATTTTCTACTATGCCTACGCTATGAACAAACTGGACGCGAAGTATCACCTGAAAGATCGGGATAAGTAACAGCGGAGGGAGCGACTACTATGGCAGTCAATGAAGCAATCAAACTGCGCAACAACCGTCTGGCGCAGTACTATGGCATGTTCACCGTTGGCCTGATCATTTTCTCCCTGATCATGGGTGCGCTGGAACTCGGCGCAGGCATGCCTAAAGCCTGGATCGGGTGGACGTTCCTGATGTTGACGATGGGGTTGTACGCCTTCATCGGCATCATGAGCCGTACCAAGATCCTCGACGAGTACTATGTCGCTGGACGGAATGTGCCAGCAGTCTTCAACGGCATGGCGACCGGCGCCGACTGGATGAGCGCGGCGTCGTTCATCTCGATGGCCGGTACGCTCTATGCCCTGGGATATGACGGGCTGGCGTACATCATGGGATGGACGGGCGGCTATGTGCTGCTGGCGCTCCTGTTCGCACCCTACATTCGCAAGTTCGGTCAGTACACCATTCCCGACTTCGTCGGTACGCGCTATGGCGGGCGCTGGCCCCGCCTGGTGGCGGCAATCTGCGCTATCATCGTCAGCCTGACGTATGTAACGGCGCAGGTGGTCGGTGTTGGCATTATTATGTCGCGCTTTATCGGCGTGCCGTATGAATGGGGCGTCGTCATTGGTCTGTCGGGCGTGCTGGTCTGTTCATTCCTGGGCGGTATGAAGGCGGTGACCTGGACGCAGGTGGCGCAGTATATCATTCTGATCATCGCCTATATGATCCCGGTGACCTTCCTCTCGCTCAAACTGACCGGCTTCCCGATCCCGCAGTTGAGCTACGGTCAGGCGCTGCAGAATATCACCCGCCTGGAGAGTGAGCTCAAGATCGCTACGGAGTCGACGGCGCGTGACGGCACCGGGCGCATTATTCAGGGCGGATATGTGCCTGCATACAACGAAGGTCTGAACAACAACGCTGCTGTGACGGCGATCAATCAGATCAACACCTACTTCGGCGTCAACATTACGCCTCCTGCGGCGCGGTCGATCCCCGACACCAGCAAACCGGTGGAGGAAATCCAGCCCGACTGGCGCGGGACGCCGTGGAATTTCCTGGCGCTTACCTTCTGTCTGATGGTAGGCACTGCCGGTCTGCCGCACATCCTCATCCGCTTCTACACCGTGCCGAGTGTGCGTGAAAGCCGCCTGAGCGTCGGTTGGGCGCTGTTCTTTATCTTCCTGCTCTACTTCACGGCACCCGCATATGCCGCATTCGCGCGCTGGGAAATCCTGCAAAACGTGGTCGGCAAGGAGATCAGTTCACTGCCGGAGTGGACACAGAACTGGAGCCGCCTGGGTCTGATCACGCAGCGTGACTACACTACCC
>Ga0209809_1000511_pt1 | contig 35451 bp, 29 predicted proteins | sample YNPMSTMetaG_FD_186172 | JGI IMG/M metagenome (GOLD analysis project Ga0209809, IMG submission 186172) | Anoxygenic and chlorotrophic microbial mat microbial communities from Yellowstone National Park, USA - YNP MS-T MetaG (SPAdes) (version 2) ...
ATTTAAATATCCACAAGAGTCGGGAAGTTGAGGAATTGATTAGGGGGACAGGAGCACGAATCCTATACCTGCCTGTGTATGCGCCGGAGTTGAATCCCATTGAGATGATGTGGTCGGTGTTGAAGCATTTTATTCGGCAGCTTTGCAGAATTGGGAAATATAGCATGGAGCAGATAGTGAAGACTTCTTTACTACTGATCAATCCATCCTCCTTCCAAAGTTGGTTTGCTAAGTGCTGCTATTGTACCCCTTGAGTCCTTAACAGGCTGTAAGCTCAACCACTTTACGGTCATTTCGGCTGATGGAGTTTCTCTTTCCTGACAGAAGCCAAAACCAGTGGTACACTACCGCTACGGTGAGTTGGTCAGATTGATGGCAGGGATCCCTCATTTCTATTGGCGTTGGGCTAGGTGGGCTACACCGGCTCTGTGGGCGTTGCTGCTGTCGCCTGCTCCTATGGCTTGGGCTTCTGCTCTGGAGGTGCCTCAATTTGATCTGAGTGTTGTCCGCTCTCGTTCTTTGCCGTGGCGGCACCCGCTCCCTTGGCCAGAGATAGGGGATCCCAACCCATCTGAAGCTGAGGTCGAGGCGGCGGAGCATCTTTTCTTGGAGTTCACCCTCGAAGAGAGCAACGCCGCCATTGCCCTGTTCGGGTGTGATTGCCCAGCCCATATCAACCAACTGCGACGACTGCGCGGCCTGCCCTTGCTGTGAACGGGGGAGAGCTGACGGCCCCTCTGAACAGCACAGTTTGTATATTGCTAAGGCTGAGGTTCTCCCCCTGCTCAGTAGCCTGCTTCCGCGCTTCAGTTCGCGGATGGTCTACATAGCCCTGAGCCGGTGGAGTTTTGTCAGGCAGGGAGGCAAGCTGTCCCTGGGCATAAATCCAGTCAGGGCGTTGTGGGGATTGGCACAAGACAAGGGCTAAGCGGAGGGATCCGGTAGGGGCCTACGGTCTACCGGTTGCGGCTCCTCTTGAGGGGTGAGGGTTTTCAGTTCTGGCAGCGCCGTTCCTGCCGGCGCGTCAGCAGCAGGGCTCTCGGCAAAGTTGCCCGGCAACGGTGTCGGCGAGCTGGAGCCGGCGCGGTTCAGCTCCTGCAGAGCAGCTTGGGCCGGCTGAAACTGGGGATCCAGTTCCAGGCAGCGCTGCAAACTGGCCTGGGCCGCCTCCCGCTGGCCGGCCTGTAGTTGGATTAGCGCCAAGGTATGCCAGAAGGCGGGCCGCTGCGGCTCCAGTTCTGTGGCCCGTTGGGCGTCGGCTAGAGCCAGCTCCAATTTCCCCAGCTTCAGGGCCTCCCAGGCGCGGTTGTTGAGGGCCACCGCGTCTTCTGGGGTGAGCTGCAAAACCCGCGAGTAGGCCTCCACCGCTTTTTCTGCCTCTTTCAGGTCGCCATACACTAGCCCTAAGGCAAACCAGCCCCAGGGATCCCGTTCGTTGAGGCGGGTCATCTGTTGGGCGGCAGCAAGGGCTTCTTCCAACCGGCCCAAGCGCCGCAGGCTGGTGATCTGGCCAAACCAGCAGGCAAAGCTGCCGGGACGCTGTTGCACCAGGCGCCGGAACTGCTCCAGGCTGGCTTCGTATTGCCCCAGCTCCTGCTGGGCCACCGCCAGGGCGTAGCGAGCCGGGAAGTCCTCTGGCCGGATTTTCAGGGCTTCCTCGAAGTGAATGCAAGCCTCCCTCAGGTAGCCCAATTTCTGGAAGGCCACGCCGCGGGCATACCAGCTTTTGGGGTTGTCGGCGTCGTAGCGCAGAGCACGTTCCAGGGCCTTGCTGGCCAGCCGATACTGCCCCAGGCGCAGCAGAGCCACCCCTAGGTTGTGGAGCGTAATGGGATCCCGGCGGCGCAGCCGCAGCGAGCGCTTGTAACACTCGATGGCCGAGCGCAGCCGCTGGCAGTGGAACAGGGCATTGCCTTGGTAGCGCCAGACCCGGCCACTTCTGGGGTTGAGCTTCAGGACGCGGGCAAAGCTGGCCGCCGCCGAGCTGGGCCGCCGCAGCCGCCGCAGCACGATCCCACGCGCCAGCCAGGTGCGGGGCTGTTGGGGGTTGTAGCGCAGCGCCTTGTTCAGGCTGTTGAGGGCCAGCTTGGGCCGCTTCAGTTGCATGAGGCGAATGCCGCGATTGTGCCAGGCCAAGGCATCTTCGGGGTTGCTCTCCAGCACCTTGTCGTAGTTGACCACCGCCGCTTTGTACTGGCCCAGGCGCCCCAAAATCAGGGCCAGGCGCAGCCGCGTCTCCTCGTCGTAGGGGTTGATGCTCAGGGATCCGTTGTAGCTGTCCACCGCCTCGCGGTAGCGGGCCAACTGCACCAGCACATCGCCGCGCCGGCTCCAGGCCAGGGCAAAGTTGGGATCCATGTTCAAGGCACGGTCGTAGGCGGCCAGCGCCTCGCTCAGGTTGCCCCGCTTGCGCCACTCCTCGGCCCGCTCAAATTGAATGTCGGCGCTGTTCCACTGAAACAGCCGCTGAATAAATTGCAAAATGGCAATCTTGCGTGCTCCTTCCTCCGGCGTGGCAGAGGGCATTTCGCCGGTGGCAATGCGCAGGATGGCCATTTGAATGGCCCGCAAAAAGGCCTGGAACCCCCGCACCTCCTCATCTTCAGGGAGTTCCTCGCGGCGACGGTATTGCAGCCGAAATCGCTGCAGATCCCCGGGGGCGGGAAAGCTGGGATCCAAAAAGTGCATCAGCTCCCGGGCCCGGTACTCGAACAGCACCGGATCCTCATCGGAGCCGCTAAAGTCCAGCAGCGGCGCTTCTGCCAGGGGGCGGGGCAGCTCGGCGGGCGTGTGCAGCAGCGTCAGCAGGCGCTGGTTCTGCCGGGGCGGGGCGTGGGAGAAGCCGCTGTAGAGCTCATCTCTGGGCCAGGGATTGGCGACAAACTCCGGCGAGGCCACCACCCCGACCCAGCGGCACTGTTCGATGGCCAGTTGCAGCTCCAGCCGGCGGTCGTCTCCTGGCTGTAGCATCCAGCGGTCAAACCAGACCTTGAAGCCCTCCCGATCCAGCCGCTCCGCCAACTGCCGCGCCCAACGGGCCTGGGCCCGGTGGTAACGCAAGAAGAGGTCGAACTTGTAATGCTCGGAAGACATGAACGCCCGCTCGCTGCTCTTTTCCAGCTTATCTTTGCCACCGCCTCGGCGGCTTGGGGCATTGCCCTTCCCCGGCTGGGGGATAAGGCACCAAGTTTCTGTCAACCCTTTTGCCGTTTGCGCCAGCGGGACGGAGTCCTTCGATGGCCAGACCAAGATCGGCGATAGTTGAGGAAGGGTTGGTCAGGAGGGGGAGATGGTAAGCGGAGCGCTGGCGATTGGGGCTGCAATTGGCTTGGTGGTTTTGCTGTTGGAAGCGATTCGCTATCGCCGCTGGGGATCCCTTCGCCGTTGGCAGCCGGCAGTGGGGCTGGGCTTGGCAGCCTTGGCGGCGCTGGGGGCAGGGCTGGGACAGTTGTCGGAGCCGATCCCGCTAGCGGTGTTGCTGGGGGGACTGGTGGGGTTGGGTCTGCTGGGCTTGAGCGGCTGCGGGCGGGCCGGGCAGGGGCTGGCGGTGCTGCTGCTCAGCTTGGCCAGCGTGTGGGGCCTAGCCCGCGGTGCTTTCGAGGAATCTGAGGCGGGAGCTGCTTTTTCTCTGCTGCTGTGGGGCTGCGGCCTGGGGATGGGCTTGGTGGGGATCCCGTTGCTGGGCTGCTTGGCCGAGGCGGAGATGCTGTCTGTGCTGATGGGTCTGGGCCAGGGCTGGAGCGGCATCGCCGCCTTGACCTGGGGATCCCGCCTGCTGGAGATGGGCTCCCCCCAAGATCTCCCTTGGTCGGTGCTGCTGCCGGTGGGGCTGGCTGCCCTCAGCCTGGTGGCGGGCACGCTGCCCCTGCTGATCCTCCCCGTTCCCGCCAGCGGGACGGAGTCCTCGCGCGACAGCGAGGTGGGCTCCAACCGGCTGCTGTCGGCCCTGGGGCACGGTGTGGGATGGCTGGTGGCGACGGCGCTGGCTTTGGCCCTGGTGCGCAACGGGCTGTACCAGGATCCCTTTTGGGCGCTGCTGTACGGGGCGGGGGTGCTGCTCTCGTGGGCTCTGCTGGCTTTGGAGGGCGGGATCCCGGCACCCGAGGGGAAAGAGGCCTTGCTCTGGCGGGCCTGTGTGAGCCTGACGCTGGTAGGCGGTGGGGCGCTGCTGGCGCTGCGGCTGGGGGGATCCTACGGGGCGGCGCTGCTGGGGCTGGGGTGTCTGGCTTTTCCCAGCCGCTGGGGGGCAATGGCCGCCCTGTTTTTGTCGGCCCAACCCCTGCTGCAAAACCTGCTGCACCAGTTCAACCTGCAGGTGGCCGGGATCGACCTCACCCAGCCCTATGTGGCGGCGGCGCTGTACCTGGGCATGGCGAGCATGGGGCTGGCAGCGCTTGTCCACTGGGTGTACGGGCAAGACAGGCCGCTGCCGACGGGGATCGGCCTGACGCTGGCCAGCCTGCTCCTGCCGCTGGGGGTGGGCTATTTCGTCCACGCCCAGCCGCAGGCGGCCTTCTTGCTGGCAGCCTTGATCACCGCCTTGATCTTGGCAGCGCTGCAGCCCATAGCCCTAAACCAAGAAAGGGGAAGGGCACCTTGGACAGGGACCCAAGCTTTGGGCCTGGCTATGCTTGCCATTTTGGGCTCCAACCTCAGCCGCAACTGGACGGTGACGGGGTTCTATGCCACCCGCCTGGAGCGGGCCCTGGTGCTGGTGGTTCTCGTCGGGATCCTGGTTCTCTGCCTCTTGCTTGGGCAGGGCTGGCGCCTGTGGCAGTCCAGGACTGCATCCCGCTAAATGCCCACCCTCGCCTGTTGGGGCTCCCAGACCGTGAAACCTGTTCCTCTCGGCACCCGCGGCACCTGGCAAGGGATCCCCGGCCCCGAGCAAACGGCAGAGGCCCTGGGCAACCCCGGCGTGAGGGTGATCGGATCCCCGGCGCTGTTGGCGCTGATCGAGCGGTGCGGCCACAACACCTTGCAGCCCTTCTACGAGGGGGAAGAAGCCGTCGTCGGGATCCGCTTTGCCCTGGAACACTGCTCGGCAGCCGTGGTCGGGGATCCTCTACACGTTCAGGTTGAGGTTGTGCAAGCGGTGGGAAGGCGCATTGAATTTCAGGTGAAGATCACGCAGCAGGGGCGCTTGGTCATGCAGGGATCCTATACCTGTCAGGTGGTCGATTTGCCCCGTTTTCTGGCTCGCTATGGGCTGGCCTGAGGTCATCCAGCGCCTGGCAGGGCTGTTGCTGGTCACGGGGTTGGGGCTGTTTTTGTTCTGGCCACAACAGCTCCTGCTGCGCTACCGCAAGCCTTGGCAGGGCCCCCTCGCCTGGGTTGGGGAATGGCGCGGGTGGAGGGGCTTGGCTCTGCGGGGCAGCCGTCGGGGTTGGGAATGGCGCTGCGGGTCCCTATACGTTCGCGGGCATTGGCCAGCCTGGGTGGGCTGCCGTCTCTCCTTTGCCGACTGGCCTCGCTTCTGGCCCCTTCTGAGGCGGTTGGCCGAGGGGATCCAGATCCAGTCCTGGCGAGGCGGCCTGGAAATCGGCTTTGCCGACCCGGCCTTGACGGGGCAGTGCCTAGGGCTTTTGGCAACCCTCCCCCCCTCGCTGGCTTGCCACCTGCGCTTGACCTTCGCCCACACCGGCTGGCACGGACAGGGATCCCTGCTGCTTTGCTTTCGCGCCTGGCGAGTGCTGGGGCCGGCCTTGGAATTGGCATGGCTCATCCTGCGCAGCAGCCGCTCGAGGATCCGATAGAACTCGTCAGCCCTCTCTTGGGCTCTTGCAGCAGCCCAACTACCAGTCATCATCGATGTCTAGAATTTTCCCGGCTCTGCCATCGATTTTGACCTCAATGTCGTTGGCAAACCCCACCTTCCAAACCCAGCGCCCATTCTCCCGCTCCAGTTCGACTTCTTCAACGGAAGCAGCGGGAACAACTAAGCGAGCAATCCAATAGTTTCTTCATCGATTGCTGAGACAGAAGACTGGGCAAAAACCGGCTCTGGGCCGGTCTTGAGGCCAGCCAGCGGGTTGCCGACCAGCATCGCAATCATCAAACCTAGATAGATAACAGCAGGTTTTAGAGAAGTAGGGGAGCTCGAGGGGCAATAATCCCCTCAATAAATATTGAGGGGAGGATGCCATCAATTTCAGGTTCAACCCTCTGAGAACCGGATGGTCTCACGTCGGCCTGGGCAGGTTTTGCAGCGCAGGATCCCCAGGGCAGCGGATCCCTTCTCATCTAGAGCCACCTCTGCTGGGGATGCGACAGCTCAGCCTTAAAGGGCTCTCCAAGGCAAAAGCAGGGTGAAGGAAAAAACCGGTTGCCACCCCCCAGGCAAATCTCAACCCTGCGGAGCAAACCCCTGCTAGACTGTTGAATTAAATACACAACCTAAAAAGCCGGCCAATAGCTGGCTGGTCTTCTAGCTCAAACCCTTCAGGTTGAGCGCTCGGTCGTCTTCAGTGGGGAGAAGATATCGTGGCAACAGGGGCCTATGCACTGGTGGATAGCCTGCATCGACATGGGGTGCAGCACATTTTCGGCTATCCAGGAGGAGCGATCTTGCCCATCTACGACGAGCTGTACAAGGCCGAATCCCAAGGGCTACTCAAACATTTCCTAGTCCGCCACGAACAGGCCGCCGCCCATGCTGCCGATGGCTACGCCCGCGCCACCGGCAAGGTGGGGGTGTGCTTCGCCACCTCGGGGCCAGGAGCAACCAACCTGGTGACGGGCATTGCCAATGCCATGATGGACTCTGTGCCCATGGTGGTGATCACCGGCCAGGTGCCCCGCCATTTGATCGGCACCGACGGCTTTCAGGAGACCGACATCTTTGGCATCACCCTGCCCATCGTCAAGCACTCCTACGTGGTGCGGGATCCGCGCCAAATGGCTCGGATCGTGGCCGAGGCTTTTCACATTGCTGGCACCGGGCGACCGGGGCCGGTGCTGATCGACATTCCCAAAGATGTGGGGCTGGAAGAGTTCGACTACCAGCCGGTTAGCGAAGTCAACATCCCCGGCTACCGGCCCACGGTGCGGGGGAACCCGCGCCAGATCCACGCGGCGGCCAAGCTGATCCTGCAGGCCAAGCGGCCCCTGCTCTACGTGGGGGGCGGGGCCATCATCTCGGGTGCCCATGCCGAGATTGCCGAGCTGGCCCACACCTATCAGATCCCGGTGACCACCACCCTCATGGGCAAAGGGGCCTTCGATGAGAACGATCCCCTCTCGGTGGGGATGCTGGGCATGCACGGCACCGCCTACGCCAACTTCGCCGTTACCGAGTGCGACCTGCTGATTGCCGTGGGGGCCCGCTTTGACGACCGCGTAACCGGCAAGCTGGACGAATTTGCCAAGCACGCCAAGGTTATCCACATTGATATCGACCCGGCAGAAGTGGGCAAAAACCGCACTCCGGACGTGCCGATTGTGGGAGATGTGCGCACCGTCCTGGTGGAGCTGTTGGCGCAACTGAGCAAAATGCCCCACACCCCTGGCCAGACGCAGGCTTGGCTGGAGCGGATCGAGCGCTGGAAACGGGACTACCCCCTGCAGGTGCCCCGCTATGAGGGCGTGATCGCCCCGCAGCAGGTGATCGATGCCTTTCGTCGCCATGCTCCCCACGCCTACTACACCACCGATGTCGGTCAGCACCAAATGTGGGCGGCGCAGTTTCTGCGTAACGGGCCGCGCCAGTGGATCTCCAGTTCTGGCCTGGGCACCATGGGCTACGGTTTCCCGGCGGCCATGGGGGTCAAAGTGGCCCTGCCCCACGCCGAGGTGATCTGCATCAGCGGCGACGCCAGCTTCCAGATGAACATGCAGGAGCTGGGCACGGTGGCCCAGTACGGCATTGCCACCAAGGTGGCCATCATCAACAACGGCTGGCAGGGCATGGTGCGGCAGTGGCAACAGGCTTTCCACGGCGAGCGCTATTCTCACTCCGATATGGCGGCGGGCATGCCAGATTTTGTCAAGCTGGCCGAAGCCTTTGGTATCAAGGGCATGCGCGTCGATCACCCCGATCAAGTGGACGACGCTATCCAGGAGATGCTGCGCCATGAGGGGCCAGTAGTGGCTGATTTTGTGGTCAAGCGGGACGAGAACTGCTACCCGATGGTGCCCGCCGGCAAAGCCAACTACCAGATGATCGGCCTGCCGGAAAAGCGGCAACTGGAGCAAGCCGCCGAGCTGATTTACTGCCCCAATTGCGGCACCAAAAACCCCAGCCTGCACAAGTTCTGCGCCGAGTGCGGCACCAAGCTCTAGAACCGGCAGGGCTGGCCATCAGGGCAGGGAAGTTGGGATCCCTTCGCAACAAGGCCCGCCCTCGGCAGCGGAAAGTCCGCAGGGATGCCGATGATGGCTATTTCAAACTGCAGTCGTTTCAAACCCGATTGAAGAAAACACTTCCCGAGCGCGCCTCTGCTGCGACCAACCCCAGCCCATCGTCCAAGAGGAAGGGGGGGAGTGAGGCTCAAGTAGTCGGAAATTCTTTTTTCCACGCGGTGCGGGTGGAAGTTGCCAAAAGGTTCCGGCCTTACCCAATGGTCAGAGGGGCCGGTAGACACGGTAGTTGAGGTTGGGGAAGATGTTGTCCATGTATTCCACCTTGGCCAGCCACTGCTCGTCTTCAGGGGTGGCTTTTCCTCGCCGAAACTGGCCGGCTTGGATCTTCTCGTAGAGGTGATTGAAGCGCAGCAGGTGGGATTTGGTGCGGCGTACCGCATAGGGAACCATCGTCCCCGTGCGCATGATGAAGGCCCAGTCGGAAGATTGGGCCAGGAGCAATTCCCGCGCCGCCTGGTTCAGGGCCCGCCACTCCAGGTCATCGGCAGGCTCGCGGCGGCTCAGCTCGATCATCCGCTCGGTAGCCTTGTGCAGGTGGGGGTAGATCCAGGCGTTGGTGGGGTTGAGCCAGTACTCGTGGAAGCCGCGCGCCCCCCAACTGGACTGGGCAGGTTTGCACACCTGGTGGGTGGGGTTCTCCCGCAAGTACTCCGCCAGGTGAGTCATGCGATAGGTATTTTGGTCGAAGTAGCTCTTGCGAATGAGGAAATCCAAAAACCAGGGGCCCTCATACCACCAATGGCCGAACAGCTCGGCATCATAAGGGGCCACCACCAGCGGCGGACGCCCCATGACGCTGTACAAATACTCGATCTGCCGCTGGCGGTTGAACATGAAGTTGCCCGCATGTTCTGCCGCCTTCTCCCTGGCCCAGTAGGGATCGTAAAGTTGCTTCTGTCCCAGATCGAGGTTGCGCCCCGTGATGCGGTGGTACTTGATGCCGGTGTTTTTCCGCTGGCCGTTGGGCATGATGTAGGGCTTGATGTACTCGTAGTCGGCCTCGTACCCCAGGTCTTTGTAGAACTCGCGATAGACGGGATCCCCAGGGTAGCCCACCTCCGCTGACCACACCTGCTGCGAAGACTCGTGATCCCGACCGAAGACGGCAACGCCAGTCTCGGTGAAGATGGGGGCGTACATGCCGTAGCGGGGCCGCGGCTTGGCATAGAGCAAACCGTGGGCGTCGGTGATCATGTAGCGCAGGCCGGCATCGGCGATCATCCGCTCCAGCCCCTGGTAGTAGGCGCACTCCGGCAGCCAGATCCCTCTTGGCCATTGGCCAAAGTGTTCGTTGTAGTGCTCGCAGGCCACGATAAGTTGGGCCCATACCGCCTGCGGGTACATCTGCATCAAGGGCAGGTAGCCGTGGGTAGCCGCGCAGGTAATGATCTCCAGGTTGCCGCTGTCTTGAAACTGTTTGAAGGCCCGCACCAGATCCCGGTCGTAGCGCTCCCAGAGATCGCGCACCATGGCAAATTGCTTGATGTAGTGCTCGGCCAGGTAGCGAATGTGGCCGTTGGTGGCGTTCTTGTCGTATTCCAGTTGGGCCAGCTCTTCCAACTTGGTTAGGTAGTGGTCGTAGCGCTCCTGCAGCAAGGGATCCCGCAGCATCGACACCAAGGGCGGCGTCAGGGACATGGTGAAGCGAAAGTCGATGCCATCTCGCCGCAGCCCCTCGAACATGTGCAGCAGCGGGACATAGGTCTCGGTGATGGCTTCGTAGAGCCATTCTTCTTCCAGCACGAAGTCCTGCTCAGGGTGGCGCACAAAGGGCAGGTGTGCGTGGAGTACCAAGGCGAGATAGCCCATCATAGCGGCCAGGGATCCTCAGGTAGGAGAAGATAACCGAGCAAGCTCCCCTTCCCCGGCAATAAATCTGTAGGGAAGGTTAAGAGCGGCATTGCTACCTATCGTCCAGCATTTCCCCCTTGTGGTCAAGGGCTGGGATCGCTGGGGATCGCTCAGCGGTGGCGAATGAACTCGTAGATCTCCAGGTATTCTTTGCCGGGGTAGTTCCAGGAGTAGTCGTAGCTCATGCCCTGGACTTGCAGTTGGCGAAACTGGTCGGGAGCGGTGTACCACAGGTCGATGGCCCGATCCAGCGCCGACTCCAGAGCCGCGCGATCCGTGTGGTAGAACACGTAGCCATTGCGCTGCTCCGGCAATTTGCGAGTGTCGTAATCGCGGTCGAAAACGGTATCCACCAGGCCGCCCACGCCCCTCACCACCGGAACCGTGCCGTACTTGAGGCCGATCATCTGGGTAAGGCCGCAGGGCTCGTAGTGGCTGGGCACCACAAGGATGTCTGCCCCCGCATAGATGAGGTGGGAAAGTTCTTCGTTGAAGCCCAGCTCGATGTGAACATCGGGGTTGTCGTTGAGGTAGCGTTTCTCATGGGCAAACCAGGCGCCGATCCCCGGCTCCGTGGCGGATCCCAGCAGCACGAATTGGGCATTTTTAAACAGGGAGCGGTAGATGGCATGATGCACCAGATGCACGCCTTTTTGCTCGTCCAGCCGCCCAATATAGGCCACAATGGGCTTATCAACATCTTGTAGCCATAGCTGATCCCGCAGTGCTTTTTTGTTTTTGGCCTTGTTTTCCAAAGTTTGCGCCGTGTAGTGAAAAGGAATAAAGCGATCGATCTCAGGGTTCCAAATATCGTAGTCGATGCCATTCAAGACGCCGCGAAACTTGTGCTGGTGCAAGTAAAGAGTGTGTCCCAGTCCATAGTTGTAATTACCAAATCGCGCTTCCAGGGCATGGGTGGGGGAAACGGTGGTCACGAAGTTGGAAAAGACGATCCCGCCCTTCATAAAGTTGAGGGCAAAGGGGTTAAAGTTATCTCGCAGGCGGTCGTAATGAAAGTAATAGGGCTCCCGGTTGAGGCCGGTGGCCCAGAGGATTTCCGGGCCGCCAAAGCCTTGGTGTTTAAAGTTGTGGATGGTGTAGCATACCCGCTGGTTTTCCATGCCGTGGTACTTGTAAATCTCAAAGAGCAGCACCGGCACCAATCCTGTCTGCCAATCGTGACAATGAATGATATCGGGGCGCTTATTGCTTTTGAGAAGAAACTCCAGAGCCGCCTTGCTGAAAAAAGCAAAGCGCATGTTGTCGTCCGGGCAGCCGTAGTAGCAGCCACGATTAAAAAAGTTGTCGCCGGAGTGGGGCTCAATAAAAAAGCAAAGGCGGCCATGTACCCAGCCGCAGTACACCGAGCAGTGAATAGCTCCCCCATACCAGGGCACCCAGAGGTCGCGGTAGGCATCGTGCAAGCCCCAGATCTGGTCGTAGCGCATGGTGTCGTACTTGGGCAAAACCAGCTCGACACAGTGCCCCCGCACTTCCAGCTCTCGGCTGAGGCCGTACACCACATCCCCCAGCCCCCCCGCCTTGATGACCGGGGCACATTCCGACGCAATCTGCACGATGTACATTTCGCGCTCTCCCGTAGCACCGCCTTACTTTTCTTCACAAAAGATAATCTCTTTTGGCTTCTACAGCCCATCCCCCGCCTCAGCGAAAAGGGATCCCTGTCCGGGGATCCCTTCCTTGCCTAACAGGTGGCTAGCTCAATCTCTGGCTGCGCTGCCTACGGGTTTGGCTGGCGGCTCAGGCATCTGCCTGGGATCGCTCAATACCACTGCTGGGCATAGAGGCGCTGCAGCAGATAGAACACGAACAGGGGCACATCGACGCGACGCTCGTCGATCATAAAAGACTCAATGGTGCTGGCCGGGGATCCTTCAATAGCGCAGCGGAAGAACTTGGGCCCATTGAGGGATCCCTCGGCAAAGAGGACGCTAAACTGCTTTTTGCCGCCGGCAAACGAGCCAATCAGCGTCTTGCCCTCCAGCCGCAGTTGCAGATCGGTGACGCCGCGTTTCTGAAAAGCGGCGATGGTTGCCGGGATCACATCTTCTGCAATGAGTTGCTCGAAAGGCTTCTCTTCCTTGGCTGGTTTTTTTGCTGCGGCTTTGGGCGAGGCTTGGGCAGTGTCAGTCTCCTTGGGAGCAGGGTTGGCGGCCTCAACCCGGGCCGGCTTTTCGACAGCGGTTTCCTGGGCGGGGGTAGGTTCTCCAGACATGGGCTGATACTCCGATAACAGGTCAACGATTGGCGTGCGGGCTGGCAGGCCCAGAGTCAGGGATGGAAGAGAGGCTAACCTTTGGGGATGTACTGGCCGACAATTTCTTCAGCAGGGATCTGGGGGAAGCCCATGCTGTAGTTGGGGGTACGCCCCTGCAGGTTGTAGGCAATTTCCCCTTGCTTGAGGAGAGAGCGAATGAAGTGTTCCAGGTCAGAGCCGATGCGCCGCAGGTTGTACTCAGTCAGATCCCGGCCCCTGTACTCTTCTACCAATTCCTCAAAACGAGCATAGACCTTCTGCAAGGCGGCATCGTTCCAGACCAGCTCGTTGTCGGGATCCACATCGAGGGTGAGCAGATCGTCGCGAGGCACAAAGTGGTTATCGGCGGTCACCTCGCCAGCAAAGATGTGAACGTGGCGGGTGGTGCATTTCAGCATGGCTGTCGCTCCGGTCGAGATCCTACGCCTTTCTTCAAGGTATCATTCCTGGCGCCGAGGTGGGATCCCTTGTCGTCCAGATCCCAGAAAGTTGCCCAGGCCAATCTCCCCACCCAACAATTCTGGGGAGAAGCGGGATCCCTCTGGCACAGAAGAAGCCTAAAAGTACGGCTGTCGGCTGCGTAGCCGGTGTTACTGGAAAAATTTAAAAAGCCGGACTACCTTCCCCAGGGAAACCTAAGCTTGTTTATGAGATAACCCATGGTTGTTCTAGGCAGACTGGATCAAATCAGCGATATTCTGCTTCATCCTACTGCAAATCACATCAAGGGGCAGGTCGTTCGGATCCCGTCCAAAGGGGTTCTCAATTTCAATGCCGATCTCCTCGACGCCAAACAGCATAAAGGCCAGCAGCCCGACAATGGGGCCGGTCATCCAGCCCAATCCCTCCACCATCTGAAAAGGCAAAGACAAACAATACAGCAGCAACAACTGCTTCAAATGTAAGGCGTAGGCCATGGGCGTTGGGGTCATGAGAATGCGCTCGCAGGCGCCCAGGACATCGACCATGTTATTGAGCCGCTCCACCATGATCGTTAGCTGATAGACTTCAACGCGGCCTTTTTGGTATTGGCGCTGTAGGTAGTCTCCAATCCAAAAGGCAATTTGCAAGGAGGGATGGTTGAGGTTTTTAAGACGTTGCAACTGCTCTGGGCTGAGGAGGGTCTGAAGCTCATCTGGCAAAAATTCTTGGCGCAGATGTTGCTTCATGGCGATGGCAAAAGCAGGCAGGAGATAGAGGATTTTGATTTTTTCTTCCCGATCGTCTGGCTGCTTCTCTTCAATGGCTACCCAAATCAAGCGGGCTAAGTTGCGCACGTTGCTCACCACGCATCCCCAAGCTTTTCGCCCCTCCCAAAACCGCTCGTAGGCAGTGTTTGTCCGAAACACCAGCATCAAGCCAAAAACGATGTTGGGCACGAACGCCACCAACGAGGACAGCGCTATGGGCAACCCCAGCTTGTAGAGAACGGAAACCAGCACTCCCAGGAGACCACAGATGAGGGTGCGAGGCAGCACTGCCGGCACAACCGATCCGTGCAACTGCAGGGCCAAGCGAAACCAACGCAACCCATTTCCCGATAGATACTGGCGAATCCTGGTGTGGCGTCGGCAAGCCTGCCCCCTGATCCTACTACCGTCATGGCAACGGTTGTTGACCGAAACCTTGGCGGCGCAGGCCCCCCTCTTCCCCGCCGTATACGGGGGGATGAATCCCTTGACCTGACGGGGCAACTTCCAGGGTCTCAGGAGTCATTTCAAGCTAGTTTAAGAGGTTCTCTTTGCTCTCCTCAGGTTGAGAGGCAGGGATCCAGAAGTTGCTCTGCAGCAGAGGGGCGCCAGTGGGGGATTCGCTCCCGCCTGCCGGTTCGAGGGTAATCCAAAGGCGGGTCGGCTGCTGTGAATGGGTGGGCTGGCTGAGCCATTGCAGGGATCCCTCGGCGTTGACGGTGAAGGTGCCGGCGCTTTCCAGGCGCTGCCCAGCCGACTCCAGCCACAGTTGGTAGGTGGTTCCCGGGGGGGCAGGGGGCATTTCTGAAGCCAAGAGCAACACCTGCTTGGCGCGGGGCGACCAGAGAGCTTGTACCAACAGGGGGTTGCGGAAGCTGGGGTCGCGCAGAAGGGTTCGCCGTACCTGCGGTTGTCGTTGCCACTCCTGATAGAGCCGTTGAATGGCTACCGACTCCCCCTGCCAGCGCAGCCGCCAGTAGGCCGCTGTTATGGCCACTGCGTAGATCCCTAACCCTACTAAGCTGCCCCAGAGGAGGCGCCGCGGCCACCAAGGAGGTGCGACCCGGATGGAGGCAGGGGCGGGCAACCAGCTCCAGCGCCGCAAGCGTTCTTGGGCTTGAAAGGCCGTCAACTCGTAAAGCCACAGGGCCACCGAGCGATCCCGCTGCAGGTCAAAGGCCTCCGCATGTTTCCAGCAGAACTCAAACACCTGGCGCACCACCTCTTCGGCCTGGTGAGGCTGCTTGAGAGTGGACAGCGCGATCTCCAGCAGGCGCTTTTGGTAGCGATCCTTAAGTAAAAAGTGGCTGCGGCGATCCCGCAGTTGGATCTGGCGCATCAGCTCGAAATCGGTCGGCTCCGCCATAGCCCCCCATCTGCTGCGCCTGTCCAGCCCGGCTTTGGGTCAAGCGGTAGCGCCAGGCCGGTAGCTTTTTCAAAAATATACATCAGCCCTGGATCCAGCTCACCGGCAAGCCGACTTCATTTTGTTGCGGCTGGTGCAGATGCCGGCCGTGCAACTTGCGGTATCCGCTTTTACTCGCACCTATCTCCTACAAAACGAGGAGCCGACCCAAGACACCATTTTTTCAGTGCAGATGCCCTCAGGCGGCATCTTTCTCGACCACCTTCTCCGCTTCTACCTTCAGGGACTCCGTCCCGCTGACGCGATCGGCACCGGCGGTGGGCTCGTCATCGCTGCTGGGGTTGTTCATCTCTTGCTTGAAGCTGCGCAACGCTTTGCCGAAGGCGCTGCCCAACTCCGGCAGCTTCTTGGGGCCGAACACGACCACTGCAATTATCCCAATCACGGCCAGCTCTGGCAGGCCCATGCCGAAGATGCTCACGGCCAGGATAGGTTCGCTCGACAGCAGGATAGCCATAAGTCCCCAAAACCCCAAAAATAGAACAAGCCAACCAACCTCGCTGGCAAGGAGGGGAATTATCCCCTCCCAACTCTAGCAGGTTTTCCCGGGGGCAGAAAGGTTTGGCTGCTACTGCCATGGCTCTGGAATCCATGAGCTGCCAAAAGCGGCAGCCGACGACCGCTAGACTGAGATTGTTGCTTTGTTGAAGCTTGCCGATGGGCTTTCTCCTGTCTGCCGAACAAGTGCTTCAGTTCGTCACCAACCAGTGGCAGGATCCCTATGCTGTTTTGGGGCCGCAGCAGATAGAGCAGGGGGAGACGTCCTTCTGGCTGGTGCGGGCCCTGGTGCCCAATGCCAAACAGGTTTGGTTGGTAGAACGCGCCACTGGGCAGGCCTACCCCATGCAGCCGCTGCATCCAGAAACGTTGTTTGAGCTGTGCTTTGCGCCTGGCACGCCGGTTCCAGACTACTTTCTGCGGGCGCAGCGGGTCTGGGATCCGGAGGGCCAGCACTTGGAAGAGTGGGAGGATCCCTATCGCTTTCCCCTGGAGAAGGTCAACCACATCGGTGAGCTGGATCGCTACCTCTTCAACGAGGGCAACCACCACCGCATCTACGAGAAGTTGGGCGCTCATCCCATCAGCGTAGATGGGGTTCAGGGAGTCCACTTTGCCGTCTGGGCTCCCAACGCCCGCAATGTCAGTGTCATTGGCGACTTCAACCACTGGGATGGCCGCCAACACCAGATGAAGCGGCTGGGCGAAAGCGGCATCTGGGCGGTGTTCATCCCTGGTGTTGGGCCAGGAGCCGTCTACAAGTACGAGGTGAAAACTGCCTGGGGGGATATCTACGAAAAGTCAGATCCCTATGGCTTTCAGCAGGAGGTGCGACCCAAAACCGGCTCAATTGTAGCCGACCTCCACACCTATACCTGGCACGACCAGGAGTGGCTGGAAAAGCGGGCTGCCACCGACCCCCTGCGCTCGCCCATCTCGGTGTACGAGGTGCATTTGGGATCCTGGATGCACGCTTCCACGGAAGACCCGCCCGCCGATGGGCACCTGGTGCCGGTGGAGCAAAAGCCCAACACCCGCTTTCTTACCTACCGGGAGCTGGCGGACAAATTGATCCCCTATGTCAAGGAGCTGGGCTTTACCCACATCGAGCTCTTACCCGTGGCCGAGCACCCCTTCGACGGCTCCTGGGGCTACCAGGTTATTGGCTACTACGCGGTAACCTCCCGCTACGGCTCGCCCCAAGACTTCATGTACTTTGTCGATCGCGCCCACCAGGAAGGGATCGGCGTCATTGTCGATTGGGTGCCGGGGCATTTCCCCAAAGATGGGCATGGGCTGGCCTTTTTTGACGGTACCCACCTCTACGAATATGCCGACCCCCGCAAGGGCGAGCACAAGGGCTGGGGCACTTTGGTTTTCAACTACGGCCGCAACGAGGTGCGCAACTATCTAATAGCCAATGCCCTCTTTTGGTTTGACAAATACCACATCGACGGCCTTCGGGTGGATGCGGTGGCCTCAATGCTCTATCTGGACTACGACCGCAAAGAATGGATCCCCAACTGCTACGGCGGGCGAGAACACCTGGAGGCCATCGACTTTTTTCGCCAGCTCAACACCCTTATTTTCAAGTACTACCCTGGCGTTCTTTCCATTGCCGAGGAATCCACTGCCTGGCCAATGGTAACCTGGCCAACCCATGTGGGTGGTCTGGGCTTTAACCTCAAGTGGAACATGGGCTGGATGCACGACATGCTGAATTATTTTCGCATGGATCCCTGGTTCCGCCAGTTCCATCACAACCTAGTGACTTTCAGCCTCATGTATGCCTTCAGTGAAAATTACATGCTGGCTTTTTCCCACGATGAGGTAGTGCACGGCAAAAGCCACATGTTGGGCAAAATGCCGGGGGATCTGTGGCACAAGTTCGCCAGTTTGCGGGCCCTCTACGGCTACATGTTCACCCACCCCGGCAAGAAAACTTTGTTCATGAGCATGGAGTTTGGCCAGTGGAACGAGTGGAATGTTTGGGCAGATCTAGACTGGGAGCTGCTGCAGTATGAGCCCCACGCTAAACTGCGCCACTACGTAGCCACCCTCAACCATCTATTGCGCTCGCAGCCAGCTCTCCACACTCAAGACACCAAGCCAGAAGGGTTCCGCTGGATTGACTGCAGCGACCATCGGGGCATTATCTCCTTTATCCGATATGGGGAGGATCCCAGGGAGTGGCTAGTGGTAGTCTGTAACTTTACGCCGGTGGTTTGGCCGAATTACCGCATTGGCGTGCCGCAGCGAGGGTTTTACCGGGAACTGCTCAACAGCGACGCGGTGGAGTTCTGGGGCAGCGGGGTTGGCAACCTAGGGGGCAAGTGGACGGATGACTGGCCCTACCACAACCTGCCCTACTCGCTTGAGCTCTGCCTGCCCCCTCTTTCAACCTTGGTGCTGAAGTGGCAGCCGCCCCAGCTGGCGGAGGATTCAGGCGAAAACAAAGCTATGCTGGAGTGAGTACGGCCTTCCCGCCTCATTGCCATGCGAGATCTGCTGCGCGACATCCTTCGAGACTATTCTGGCTTTGTGGAACTGCGCTACCACAGCAAAGTCTTTCGCAGTGTCACGGCGGAAAAGGGGCGCATTGAGCGCACGGCAGTTCGGCGGCGCTCAGGTGTGGGGGTGCGGGTGCTAGAAGCCGGCACCTGGGGCTTTGCCGCCACCGGGGATCCCTCGCCAGCAGCCATTCGCAAGGCCATTGCCGAAGCTCAGCAAGCGGCCCGCGCCAGCGCCGACTGCCGCAGGCAGAAGCTGAAGGCTTTGCCCAGCGTATCCCTGGCCCAGGGGGAGTTCTGCGAGCCCGGCGTGGAGGAGGTGGTCAACAAACCCCTGGAGGCCAAGATCCAGTTGGCTCTGGAAACAGAAGCCCAGGCGCGCAAGTCTTCCGCCCGCATCACCTCCGCCAGTTGCACTTACAACGAGATCTACGAGGAAAAAGCCATTGTTACTACGGATGGGGCGGATGTGGCCTTCCGGCTGGTGCGCCCTGAGCTGCGGATCCAGGCGGTGGCCGAGGCGGATGGCCAACTCAGCAGCGGTACTGAGTCCATTGGCGTGACGGGGGGGTGGGATTGCCTTTTTCGGGCGGATCCCTTGCAGATGGCGGAGAAGGCGGCTGCCACAGCCGTCGATCTCCTCTCTGCAGGCTATGCTGAGGGGGGATGGGCCACGGTCATCTTGTCCCCTTCCATCGTGGGGCTGCTGGTGCACGAGGCCATTGGCCACACGGTCGAGGCGGATTTTGTCTTGGCCGGCTCGGTGGCAGCCGGCAAGCTGGGGCAGCGGGTGGCCAGCGAGCTGGTTACTCTCAAGGACTCTGGCCGTTCTGAATTGATGCCGGGGGCAGGGGGAACGCTGCCCGTGGACGATGAAGGTGTTCCTACCCAAACCACTACCATCATCCAGAACGGCATCCTGGTGAGCTACCTGCACAACCGCGAAACGGCTGCCCACTTCGGCGTCGAGCCCACCGGCAATGCCCGCGCCTGGGAGTACGCCGACGAGCCGCTCATCCGCATGCGCAACACCTACATCGAGCCGGGATCCCAGACATTGGAGGAGATCATCGCCAGCACTCCCGACGGCTACTTCCTGGATGGGGCCAGAAACGGGCAAGCCGACTCCACCGGTGAGTTCATGTTTGGCGTGGAGCGGGCCTACCGCATTCGCAACGGCAAGCTGGCGGAGCTGCTGAGGGGAGTTACCATCACGGGCAATGCCTTTGAGGTGTTGCAGTCGGTGGATGCCGTGTCGCGGGATTTCCGGTGGGACTTGGGATCCGGCCACTGCGGCAAGGGTCAGCCGGCCAAGGTAGACGCCGGAGGGCCCTACATTCGCTGCCGTGCCATTGTGGGGGGCCGACAGCCTGCTTAGCCCTCACCCCCAGCCCCTCTCCCAAAGGGAGAGGGGAGTTAGGGAGCAACTCTTAGAACCAGCCGGTCGGCTTCCCACTGCTGGAAGAGGCGGAGGACGTGGCCGGCTCTCTCGCGATGGTCGGCCAAGATCTCGGCGCCGGAACAAAGCAAGCGATGATGCAGATCGCCACCGCGATCACGCTGGCCAACAGGCGGCTGCGCAGCTCTTCCAAGTGCTCCATCAAGGTCATCTCGACCTCGTAGGGAAACTCCGGATCCCGCACCCGACCAGGCTCAGGGGCCGCCGCGGCTTGTTCCGGGGACTCGGTCTCAGAGGCAAGGGTCATGGGCCAAGGTGTAACGAGACGTTCCCCGCTATCTTAGCGCTGCCCCCTCTCCAGGGAAAAGCACTTGCCCAACACTCCTCGCCATTGGGCGGTGGCCCAAGCCCGTTAAGGGGATCCCGGGGCCTGAGCAGATGAAACTGGGAAGGGGAGCGGTTGCAGTTTTTAGCGCTTGCCCAAGCCCAGCGCCTTTTCCACCTGCTGGGCGGCATAGGCCATGGCAAAACAGCAGATGAAGTAGATTAGGCCGATAAAAAACAGCACTTCCCGCTGGGTGCCTAGCCAGTTGGGGTTGGTGAACACCACGCGCCCCGCCTGCAGCAGGTCGATGAGGCCGACAATGAACACCAGTGACGTGTCTTTGAAGAGGGTGAGGAACTCGTTCACCAGCGCCGGAACAGCTGCCCGCAACGCCTGGGGCAAAATCACCAAAGCGGTCACTTGAAAGGGGTTCAAGCCCAGCGCCCGTGCCGCTTCTAGCTGGCCCAGCGGGATTGACTGCAGGCCGCCCCGCACGTCCTCGGCCACGTACACGGCTGTAAACAAGATGAAGGCCACCTCCGCCCGGATGATCAGGTTGACGCTGATCCCCCCCAGAAAGAAGGGCACCAACAGCCAGGCGGCAAACAGAATGGTGGTCAGAGGCACCCCCCGCACCAGCTCGATCACCAGCGTGCAGAAGATCCGGATTACCGGCAACGCCCGATTGGCCCGGCCCAACGCCAGCAACACCCCAATGGGGAAGCCGATGATCATGGCGGCTGCCGCCAAGATCAAGGTCAGCAGCAGTCCAGACAGTTGCTCAGCCCGCACTGCCGGCCAATTGGGGCCCAGGTTGCCCAGCAGCAGCTCCAGACAGAGGGGCAAGATCAAGGCCCAAACCCAGATGGAAGCCAGCCGCCAGGATTCCCGTCCGCGACTGAGGGCAATAGCGGCAAAAGTGACGCCAGAGCAAACCGCCAGCCACCCCTGCGACTGGGTTCCCAAAGGCAGGAAAGCGGCCAAGCCCATAGCAGCTCCCAAGAGAATGAGGTAGTGCAGCAGCACACCGCCCCAAGCCCCCCCCGCTACCCCCAAGGTGGCCAGCACAATTCCCAACACCGCCCACACCCGCCACAGTTGGCTGCTGGGGTAGGTGCCGCTGGCAAAGATTTTCAGGTTGGCCGGGATCACTTCCCAGCGGGCTTGGGTGAACGCCCAGTTCCAGAACAGGGAAATTGCCCAGGCCAACACCAAGGCGGAGACCAAGGTGAGCAAGGTGCTCAACCAGGAGTCAAACAGGTTGCGACGCACCCAAGCCAGCGGACTTTGTTTCTCCCTGGGGGGGAGTACCTTTTCTTCTACAAGGGGAGAGGAGAGACTGCTGGGCATGGGTTAGCGCTCCACCAATTTGACGCGGGCATTGAGCCAGTTCATGCCGTAGGAAACCACCAGGTTAAAGGTCAGGTAGGTGGCCATGAGGATGGCGAACATCTCCACCGAACGTCCCGACTGGTTGATGATGGTGCTGCTGATGTTGAACAGATCGGAAAAGCCAACGGCAATGGCCAAGCTGGAGTTTTTAATCAAGGTGAGATACTGAGTGTTCAAGGAGGGGATCATGATCCGCAGGGCCTGGGGCACAATCACCAAGCGAAAGGTTTGCAGCTCCGACAGGCCGACGGCCCGGGCCGCCTCCCACTGCCCCCGCGGCACCGCCAAAAAGGATCCCCGCACCACTTCGGCAATGTAGCAGCCGGTGTAGGTCACCAAGCCCAGCATCATGGCGGTAAACTCCGCCGAAAGCTGGATCCCACCCCGGAAGTTAAAGCGCTCCAGTACCGGGACATCCAGCCGCACCGGCGGCTCTGGGAAGAGCACCCAGCAGGCCACCGCCAGCAGCACCACCCCCGCAGCCACCCACAGGTTCCGCTGCAGGGATCCCAGCTCGGGTCGGCAGACTAGGAGCAGCTTGCGGATCCCCCACCCAGCCGCGATTACAATGGCCAGCGCGGGAACCAGCCAGCCGCTGGGATCCAACCCGGGCAGCTTCACTCCCCGCTGGTTGATAAAGACAAGCCCGCCGATGGAGAGACTGTTGCGCACCCCCGGCAGGGTGAGGATCACCCCCTGGTACCAGAAGATCACGATCAGCAGCACCGGGACATTGCGAAAGATCTCGGTAACAACGGTGGCCAGCTGGCGGGCCAGCCAGTTGCTGGAGAGGCGAGCCATCCCCAGGACAAAGCCCATCGCCGTCGCCAACACAATGCTGACTGCCGACAGCCAGAGGGTGTTCACCGCTCCCACCGCCAGAGCCTTCAGGTAGCTCTCGGAGGGGTCGTAGGGGATCAGCCCCTCGGTGATCCCAAAGTTGGCGGAGTTGTCCAGAAAGCGAAAGCCCAAACTGATGCCCAGGCGGCGCAGGCTGGCGAGGAGATTTTGGGCGAGGATCCCGAACACCAGCAGCACGGCCACGACAAAGGCCACCTGCAGCAGAACTTTTAGGATGCGCTCATTCCGCCACCAGGGGGGGCGAAGGTGGGACTGGTCGGACAGAGAAGTCATGCGGGGCAAGCAAAAATTCAGAGCACAGCAGAGAATAGGGGATCCCTGGCCGGTACTGACCAACCGGGATCCCTGTCCCAGGGGGGGCGATGGCTCCCGGATTTGCGATTAGCGGAAAGGCGGCGCGTACTGGATCCCACCTTTGGTGTAGGGCTGGTTCAAGCCCCGCGGCACGCCCAAGGGGGTCAGGTGGCGGTTGAAGATCTCGCCGTAGTTGCCCACCGCCTTGATGACATTGACCACCCAATCCGGCTTCAGGCCCAGCAGCTCTCCCAGGTTGCCTTCCTGGCCCAAGAAGCGGCGAATGTCGGGATCCTCCGACTTGAGGAACTCGTCCACATTGGCGCTGGTGATCCCCCTTTCTTCTGCATAGAAGAGGGCGTAGACCGTCCAGTTCATAATGTCGGAAAAACTCTCATCTCCGTGGGGAACCAGCGGCCCCAAGGGCTCTTTGGAGATCACCTCCGGCAAGATCACGTGGTCATCAGGAGAAGCCAAGCTGGCCCGGCGGGAGATGAGGGCGCTTTGGTCGCTGGTGATGGCATCGCAACGGCCCTCTTCGTAGGCGTTGAAAGAGGAATCATCGCCGTCGAAGGTTACTGGCGTAAAGGCAATGCCACGGGCGCGGAAGGTATCCGCCAAGTTCAGCTCGGTGGTGGTGCCGGCAATCACACAGATGGTGGCCCCGTTCAGGTCTTCCAGCTTTTCCACCCCCAGCGACTTCCGCACCATGAATCCTTGGCCGTCGTAGTAGGTGGTGGGGCCGAAGGTCACCGCCCACTCGCGATCCCGAGTGAGGGTCCAGGTGGTGTTGCGGCTAATCATATCGACCTCGCCCGCCTGAATCGCAGACTGGCGATTGGCCGCCGTCAGGTAGACGTATCGAACCTTGTCCGGATCTCCAAAGAGAGCGGCAGCTACCGCCCGGCAGATGTCGATATCAAAACCCACATACTTGCCTTGGTCATCCAGGTTGCCGAATCCGGGCAGTTGGTTGTTTACCCCACAGATCAACTCGCCCCGAGCCTTGATGCGGTCGGTGAGCGGCCCCAGCTGCGCCCAAGCGGGAAGGGACTGCAGGCCCATAGACAACGCCAGTGCCCCGGCCAAGGGAGCCAATCCGTTCAAATGCTTTATCCAGTTCATAAAATTACCCCATGTCAATCCTCAAGATCTTCGTCGTCAACAGTCGTTCATACACGGCACTTCAACCGAGATACCGTGCCATTGAGTTACACTCCTGCCACACCCCATAGAATGGTTTGCCATAGGCGCCTACGATTTTCTCAAAGCCTTACATGTCAGGGCGTATGGAAATGTTGCAGAGGCTACGGTTGTGGCTCGGCCAGTTCTGCCATGGTACCCATGCCTGCTTTGGTGAAACTTAGGGAGTCACCCACCCATGCAAGGATCCCCGCACATAAGGTCTTCACTCTCTCCGCAAAGTGCAGCCAGCGCTGACATTATCCAATGCGAAGATGTTCACAAATGGTACGGCGATTTCCACGTCCTCAAGGGCATTACCACCCGCATCCGCCGCGGAGAGGTGGTGGTGGTCTGTGGGCCTTCAGGCTCGGGCAAGTCAACGTTTATTCGCACGTTGAACCGCTTAGAAGAACACCAGAGAGGGCGCATTGTGGTAAATGGCATTGAGCTAACCAGCGACCTACGCAACATCGATGCCATTCGCCGCGAGGTGGGCATGGTTTTTCAACAGTTCAACCTGTTTCCCCATCTCACGGTTTTGCAAAATGTAACCCTTGGCCCAATCCACGTGAAAAAGATGAAAAAAAGTGAGGCGATAGAGCGGGCTATGGAACTGCTAAGCCGCGTGGGGATCGCCGAGCAAGCAGAAAAATACCCGGGGCAACTTTCGGGGGGGCAGCAGCAGCGGGTGGCGATTGCCCGCGCCTTGGCCATGAATCCGGCGGTGATGCTCTTCGATGAGCCCACCTCGGCCTTGGATCCAGAGATGATCAAGGAGGTGCTGGACGTGATGCGGGAGTTGGCCCGCTCGGGGATGACCATGGTGTGTGTAACCCACGAGATGGGCTTTGCCCGCGAGGTGGCGGATCGGATTATCTTCTTCGACCGCGGCAAGATCGTGGAGGAAAACACCCCCCAAGAGTTTTTCAGCAATCCGAAAGAAGAGCGCTCCCGCCTGTTTTTATCCCAGATCCTTTCCCACTAGCGAGTCCTTCAGAAGGGGGTGAGGCGTGCCAGAAAAGCCCCCTCCGGCTCTTGATAGACAATCTGCCCCTGCCAGCCGTTGGCGTGGGCACACTGCAGCAGGGTTTCCGGATCTACAAATAGCCAGGGAAAGGGATCCCCCCGCTGGCCGTTGTACTCGGCTACAAAGTTCACTACCTTGGCTTTTGCCTCGCTCCCTTCCTGCCAATCTTCTGAGCCACCTGCTTCGAGGTGGGCAGGAGCGGCCAGCTTGCCAGAGGGATCTTCCAAGTTTTCTAAACGCCCTCCCTCTTCTGCCGGCAGATTCCGCAGATCTGCGAGGTCGCTGGCATCGCTCAAATCGGTGGAATCCAGGAGCAACTGGCCAGTGGGCTGAACCCAGTGGCGAGCCAGGCGCAAAAAACGCTCCAAGCCCGACAGGGATCCCGCCAAGCCGACGCCGTTCATCAGCAGGAGTAGGGTATCGAAGGGCTCTCCTGGCCCCGCCCAGTGGAAAAGATCGGCGGCAATGCGGCAACACACCCCCCGCTCTGCCATAATCTGCAAAGCCACAGGGGAGCGATCCAAGGCAGCCACGGCCAATCCTTCCTCCTGCAGCAGCAGGCTGTGGCGGCCCGTGCCGGCGCCGATGTCTAGCACCCGACCGCGGCATAGATCCAAAGCCATGGCCTCCACCTCCGGCAGCTCCTGGGTGAAGAACACCTCTGGGGAGACCACCTGGGGCTCTTCCGCCAACGGGATCCCCTCCAGGCCGTAGGCATGCAAGAGCAGGGATCCCTTGGCCTCTCCTCGGTGCCAGTCCCATAGGGCTTGCTCTAAGGGATCCCGAAGTGGGTGATTCTCGACAGCCTTTATCATGGAAGGGGAAAGCTAAACCATTGACCCGATGGCCATCGTCGCCTTTCTTTACGGTGCCGCTATCGTCCTTTTGCTGATTGCAGCAGTGGTTTGGGCAACATCTCGGCAGTTCAATGTGGAGACCGAGACGCAGATCGGCACCTCGCCAGAAGAGCCCTCCGAGACCTCATCCGTTCCCATTTCCATTGTGGAGCAGCTAGAGCGCCAATACCGCAACAGCCCTTCCTACCGTCCCGATCCGTGACATACTCCCGCACTCATGCTGATGCATAGTCGGAGATCCTTAGAGATCCTTGGAAAGATGACTTTTGAGGATTCCTGAGGATACAAGCAGTGTCTTTGCTGGCCAAAAGCTAGCGTTTTCTCTCTATATATGGTTGCCAAGTCTCCACCACCCATTGTCTACATTGCCTTGGGGCTATTGCTACTCTGGGGCGGTCATCGTGCTTGGCAGGCGGGCTATGTTCGCTGGCCGGAAGGCATTTCTCTACCGCCAGTATCGCTGCCAGGGTTGGGGGGTGGAGCACAAGATCTGCTCCTGACCAGCGGCGAGCGCACCTTGTTTGCCGATAGCAGTCCCGCTGCCGTTGCCGCTGCAGAGCTGTTGCGCCAAGGTAACCTCAGCGCGGCCATCTCGGTGTTGGAGATGGGGCTGCAAAGCAACCGCAACGACCCGGAAGCTCGCATTTTCTTGAACAACGCCCGCGCCCAGCAGCAGGGCAGTCCCTTGAGCCTGGCGGTGGTGGTGCCCATCTCCAGCAACCCCAACCGCGCCAAAGAGACCCTGCGGGGGGTGGCGCAAGCTCAGGAGGAGCTTTTCCAACAGGGGGGAATCGGAGGACGGCTGCTGCGGGTAGTGATTGCCGACGATGGCGATAACCCTGAGCGAGCAGCAGCGGTGGCCAAAGCCCTGGTGGCGCAGCCTGAGATCTTGGGGGTGATTGGCCATAACACCAGCGATGCCACCCTGGCTGCAGCCGAGGTTTATCAGCCTGCCGGCTTGGCGATGATCTCCTCCACCGCCACCAGCACTCGCATCAGCATGCTGGGGGATGCCATTTTTCGCACCGTGCCCTCGGATCAAGTGGCCGGCACGCAACTGGCCCGTTATGCTCTCAACACGTTGCGGCTGCAAAGGGTGGTCATCTTCTACAACCCCAACAGCGCTTACAGTACCAGCCTGCGGGACGCCTTTGCCTCCACCCTGACCAGCGAAGGGGGCATCGTGCTGGCGGAGTTCGACTTATCGGCGTCGGACTTCAACCCCCAGGCCAGCCTGCAAAGGGCCGTCGGCCAAGGAGCCCAGGTAGCTTTTTTAGCTCCCACGGCTTCCGTAGCCGAAAAAGCGCTGGCCGTAGCCCGCGAGAACGCTGTAGCTGGTAAGCCCCTTGCTCTTCTGGGCGGCGATGTGCTCTTCAGCCTCACCACATTGCAAGAAGGGGGAGCAGCGGTAGAGGGCTTGGTGGTGGCGGTACCCTGGCATCCCCAGGTGCCGCGCAACCGCGAGTTTGCCCAGAAGGCAGCCCAGCTCTGGGGAGGGCAGGTGAGCTGGCGCACCGCTCTGGCTTATGATGCCACCCGGGTTTTCTTGCAAGCTTTCAGCCAAGGAGCCACCAGCCGCAGCGCTGTGCTGGCCCGTTTGCAGGATCCCAACTTCCTCCTCCAGGACGGGGCTTCGGGAGAGGTGCGCTTCTTGCCCTCCGGCGACCGCAATGCTCCCCATGTGCTGGTGCGGGTTGAGCCCGGCAACCGCTCCGGTACCGGCTACGATTTTGTGCCTCTCCCCTAGGGATCCCGGCAGACGCTACAGTGGGGGATGCTCTCAATCTCCTCAGAATCGAATGGATCCCATGCCCACTCGGATCACAGCCTGCTTTCAGGCGCTGCGCAGCCGTGGTGAAAAAGCCCTCATCCCCTACCTCACCGCCGGGGATCCCAACCTGGAGACGACCTTCGAGGCTTTGCAGGTTCTGGATCAGAGTGGCGCCGATCTCATCGAGCTGGGGGTACCCTACTCGGATCCCTTGGCGGATGGGCCGGTGATCCAAGCAGCAGCCACCCGCGCCCTCAGTCGGGGAGTCACTTTGGGCGCCATTCTACAAGGCTTGCGCTGTCTCTCGCTGCAGGCCCCCCTGATCCTGTTCACCTACTACAACCCCATCCACCAGCTCGGCATCCCCAACTTTCTGCATCAACTGCGGCAGGCCGGCTGTGCCGGCTTGGTCGTCCCCGATCTGCCTCTGGAAGAGGCGGGATCCCTGCGACAAGCAGCCCAGGCCGAAGAGATCGACCTCATCCTGCTGGTGGCCCCCACCAGCCCCCCGGAGCGCATGCGCCGCATTATTACCGCATTGGCGTGCCGCAGCGAGGGTTTTACCGGGAACTGCTCAACAGCGACGCGGTGGAGTTCTGGGGCAGCGGGGTTGGCAACCTAGGGGGCAAGTGGACGGATGACTGGCCCTACCACAACCTGCCCTACTCGCTTGAGCTCTGCCTGCCCCCTCTTTCAACCTTGGTGCTGAAGTGGCAGCCGCCCCAGCTGGCGGAGGATTCAGGCGAAAACAAAGCTATGCTGGAGTGAGTACGGCCTTCCCGCCTCATTGCCATGCGAGATCTGCTGCGCGACATCCTTCGAGACTATTCTGGCTTTGTGGAACTGCGCTACCACAGCAAAGTCTTTCGCAGTGTCACGGCGGAAAAGGGGCGCATTGAGCGCACGGCAGTTCGGCGGCGCTCAGGTGTGGGGGTGCGGGTGCTAGAAGCCGGCACCTGGGGCTTTGCCGCCACCGGGGATCCCTCGCCAGCAGCCATTCGCAAGGCCATTGCCGAAGCTCAGCAAGCGGCCCGCGCCAGCGCCGACTGCCGCAGGCAGAAGCTGAAGGCTTTGCCCAGCGTATCCCTGGCCCAGGGGGAGTTCTGCGAGCCCGGCGTGGAGGAGGTGGTCAACAAACCCCTGGAGGCCAAGATCCAGTTGGCTCTGGAAACAGAAGCCCAGGCGCGCAAGTCTTCCGCCCGCATCACCTCCGCCAGTTGCACTTACAACGAGATCTACGAGGAAAAAGCCATTGTTACTACGGATGGGGCGGATGTGGCCTTCCGGCTGGTGCGCCCTGAGCTGCGGATCCAGGCGGTGGCCGAGGCGGATGGCCAACTCAGCAGCGGTACTGAGTCCATTGGCGTGACGGGGGGGTGGGATTGCCTTTTTCGGGCGGATCCCTTGCAGATGGCGGAGAAGGCGGCTGCCACAGCCGTCGATCTCCTCTCTGCAGGCTATGCTGAGGGGGGATGGGCCACGGTCATCTTGTCCCCTTCCATCGTGGGGCTGCTGGTGCACGAGGCCATTGGCCACACGGTCGAGGCGGATTTTGTCTTGGCCGGCTCGGTGGCAGCCGGCAAGCTGGGGCAGCGGGTGGCCAGCGAGCTGGTTACTCTCAAGGACTCTGGCCGTTCTGAATTGATGCCGGGGGCAGGGGGAACGCTGCCCGTGGACGATGAAGGTGTTCCTACCCAAACCACTACCATCATCCAGAACGGCATCCTGGTGAGCTACCTGCACAACCGCGAAACGGCTGCCCACTTCGGCGTCGAGCCCACCGGCAATGCCCGCGCCTGGGAGTACGCCGACGAGCCGCTCATCCGCATGCGCAACACCTACATCGAGCCGGGATCCCAGACATTGGAGGAGATCATCGCCAGCACTCCCGACGGCTACTTCCTGGATGGGGCCAGAAACGGGCAAGCCGACTCCACCGGTGAGTTCATGTTTGGCGTGGAGCGGGCCTACCGCATTCGCAACGGCAAGCTGGCGGAGCTGCTGAGGGGAGTTACCATCACGGGCAATGCCTTTGAGGTGTTGCAGTCGGTGGATGCCGTGTCGCGGGATTTCCGGTGGGACTTGGGATCCGGCCACTGCGGCAAGGGTCAGCCGGCCAAGGTAGACGCCGGAGGGCCCTACATTCGCTGCCGTGCCATTGTGGGGGGCCGACAGCCTGCTTAGCCCTCACCCCCAGCCCCTCTCCCAAAGGGAGAGGGGAGTTAGGGAGCAACTCTTAGAACCAGCCGGTCGGCTTCCCACTGCTGGAAGAGGCGGAGGACGTGGCCGGCTCTCTCGCGATGGTCGGCCAAGATCTCGGCGCCGGAACGAGCTTGCTTGGCCAATGGCAGCAGCAGCTCCACCACCTGGTAGCGGCTAGAAGCGATCATCTTGCCCGGGATGCGGGCGATGGGCCAGAAGATGTCCATCTTTTGGGTCACGATCTGGGCCGGATCCACTTTGCCCAGCAGATCCGAAAAGGGGATCTTTTGATCCCAGTAGCGCACCTTGCCGTACTGGAGAAAGAGGGGGTTGAGCTGCCAACGGGAGCTTTGGAAAAACTCGGGAGTAAAGGGATCCCAATGGGCCAACTTTTTGCCCTGGTGGCAGCACCAAAAGAGATTTTGCGTGTGGTAGAGGGGCTCCAGGTACTCGATGACCCGCAGTTGGTCAATGCGGGCAAGGGCCTCGTAGCGGCGGTGGAACTCCGGGTGGGTGGCGGCAATCAAGGGCCTGGCGTTCCAATAGTCCAAGTAGGGGGCGACATCGATAAACTCCAGTCCCGCCTGGGCCACCAGGTCGGGGATCTCGCCAATGTCAAAGGGGATGTCGTTGGCGTGGAAGAAGTTATCGACGATGTTTTCATCTAGTAAGTAGTACTCTTCGTGGGCCTTGGCGTGCCGGGCCAGCATGGAAGTAGGATGAGCTGCCTTTAACAATTGCCGCACGAATTCAATTTTTTCCGGAGTGGCCGGCGGAGTAATGCCCAGCAGCTCCAAAGCGCGGCGAATGCGGTAGAGGTGCCAACGGCCTGAACGGTTGTAGAGCATCAGCGCCATCACCCCATCGGCAGCTAGGCGCGAGGCCAAGTTCCTCAAAGCCTTGACGGGATCGGCGGTGTGGTGAATTACCCCATAGGAGCTGATCATGTCGAAGCTCCCCTCCGGCCAGGTGGAGGGATCCATGAGATCGCCGTAGTGCACCGAGCAGTTGCGCAGGCCGTGGTACTTGATCCGCTTCTGGGCAATCTCTAGGGCCGGGCGACTGAGGTCGATCCCGACCACGGCGCCATAGCCGGGGTTGCTGGCGGCAATGCCGTGCACCTCCCAGCCGGTGCCACACCCGGCCACCAAAAACCTGGCGCCCGTCGGCTCTTGTAAGGTGCGGGTGCGGGCATATTGGGCCAACGTATAGCTGCCCAGGCTGGAGAAGCCCTCAAAGGGTTGGTCGTAAGGCACAGGCGGGTAGGGAAACGCCTCGTACTGGGCCTGCACTGCCTGGGTGATCTCCGCTTCGCTTGCCAAAGGCACGTCCTCCCACCTCTTCCCCCCTATCCTAAGAGTCTTTGTAGATTCTTAGACCGGTTTTGGCCGTCAAGTCGGCCCGTGTCGGTCGGCAGCAGGGCAGGGCTAGGCCGCCGTCAAACTGTGGGCAGCTCGCCGGTAGGCCTCCTCCAGCGTCTCTGCCAAGGTGGGGTGAACATGCACCAGGCGGGCCAGCTCTTGCACCGTGGCGCGGCGGGCGATGGCCTGGGCTGCCTCGTGGATGAGATCGGCGGCATGCGGCCCAAAAATGTGGGATCCCAGCAAGAGGCCCGTCTCTTTATCAAAGACCAGCTTCACCATGCCCTCAGTCTCGCCAGCAGCAATGGCCTTGGAGTTGCCGCCAAAGTAGGTGCGCACCGTGCCTACGCTATAGCCCTCGGCTTTGGCCTGCGGCTCGGTTAGCCCCACAAAGCCCATCTCCGGATGGGTGAACACCGCCGCCGGGATGCTCAGGTAATCCATGTAGGCAGGGCGGCCACAGATGTTTTCCACCGCCACCCGCCCCTGCGCTGCCGCCGCGTGGGCCAGCATCATCTTGCCCGTCACATCCCCAATGGCCCACAGGTGGGGCAATTCGGTGGCCATGCGGCTATCCACCGGCACAAAGCCGCGCTTGTCCGTAACAACCCCCAGCTCCGCCAGGCCCAGCCCTTCTGAGACCGGGATCCGCCCAGCGGCCACCAGGCAGCCATCCACCTGCAGCGTCTCCCCGTTGGAGAGGTGGATCGTCACCGGCTGGCCGGGGATCACCTGCTTGGCCAGCACGCCCACATAGGTCTGGATCTGGCGGGGTTTAATCAGCACCCGCTGGGCCAGGCGGGCAATGTCGGGGTCAAAGGCCGGCATCAGGGTCTCCAGCGCCTCGATGAGAATAACTTGGGATCCCAGCGCCGTGTAGACGTCGGCAAATTCCTGGCCGATGTAGCCGCTGCCGATGATGGCCAGCCGCTCCGGGATCCACTCCAACCGCACCGCCTCGTCGCTGGTAAACACGGTGCGGCCATCCACCTGGATCCCCGGCGGCACAAAGGGTCGAGAACCCGTGGCCAGGATCACATCCCGCGCCGTGTAGGTCTGGGATCCCTTCTCTTCCTGGACTTCGACCGTTTGTGGCCCCGCCAGCCTGCCCCGCCCCCGCAGGATTGTTACCCCCAGCTTCTCTAGGGAGCGGGTCATGTCGGTGCGGATCTTCTCCACCACCTGGGCAGCATGGGCAGCAATGGCTCCTCGGTCGGCCTGGACGGATCCCACTTGGATGCCCAGCTCAGGGGTGTGTTGCAGTTCCCGCAGGCGTCCGGAGGCGGCCAGGAGAGCTTTGGAGGGGATGCAGCCGCGGTTGATACAGGTGCCGCCCATTTCCGCACCTTCGACGATGGCGGTTTTGAGGCCGGATTCGACGGCATGCAGCGCCGCGCCGTGGCCGCCAACGCCAGCACCGATGATGATCAAGTCAAAGTCAAAGCTCATGGCGAGACTTGGATAACCGGTGCCTCATTTTCTCATCTTGTTGGCCTTCCCAGGAACCTGGCTGAGAGCATCCAAACCATGAGGTAGCATAGGGTCGCTTGCCCAGTTGACAAGAGGCTGGCGGGGTGGGAACGGGGGATGCGCATGGAACTGCAGGCGTTCATTTTTGATGTGGATGGCACGCTGGCGGATACGGAGCGGGATGGGCACCGCGTGGCTTTCAACGCCGCCTTTGCCGAGGCAGGGTTGGACTGGCACTGGTCGGTGGAGCTCTACGGCCAGCTCCTGGCCATCACCGGCGGCAAAGAGCGCATTCGCCACTTCGTCCAGACCTGCCAGCCGCCCCTGCCTGCCGGCGAAGACCTGACCAGTCTAATAGCCCGGCTGCACCAGGCCAAGACCCGCCACTACACAGCTCTGTTGGCCCAAGGAGGGATCCCTTTGCGCCCCGGCGTCAAGCGCCTCTTACAGGAAGCCAGAGCCGCCGGGATCCGCCTGGCCATCGCCACCACCACCACGCCCGAAAACGTGACGGCCCTTCTGGAGCACACCCTGCCAGAAAGCCTGAGCTGGTTTGAGGTGATCGCTGCCGGCGATATTGTCCCCGCCAAAAAGCCAGCCCCCGACATCTACTGCTACACGCTGGAACAGATGGGGCTGCGCCCCCAGGAGTGCCTGGCCTTTGAGGACTCGGAGAACGGGCTGCGCTCGGCCCAGCAGGCGGGCGTCCCGGCCGTGGTGACAGTAAACAACTATACGCGGGAGCAAGACTTTTCGGGAGCGGCTTTGGTGTTGGATCACCTAGGGGAGCCTGGGCTGCCGTTTCAGGTGTTGGCGGGAAGGGCGGGATCCCACAGCCACTTTACTCTGGAGCTGGCTCGCCAAGTCCACGCTCAAGCCCTCGCCGGACAAGAAAAGTGACCCGAGAGCCCAATCTGCAACAGCGCCTCCGGGAGCACCTGCAGCAAGTAGCTCAGCCCCGCGATCCCGACTGGTCGCCTTTGGGCCATCGGCAGGTGGAGCAGTATGTCCAAAAACAGCTTTCCGAGTGCGGCCCGGTGGAGCCCTTCCCCTTTGAGGCCAATGGCTGCCAGCACCGCAACTGGATCTTGAAGTTGCCCGGATCCCGCCCGGGTCGGCCGCCTATCCTGGTGGGAGCCCACTTTGACGCTGCCCCGGCCACCCCTGGAGCAGACGACAACGCCAGCGGCGTGGCGGTACTGCTGGAATTGGCCCGCCATTTTGCTGCTGACCCTGCCCCTTCTCCTCTGTGGCTGGTGGCCTTCGACCTAGAAGAGCGGGGCCTGCTAGGGAGCAAAGCCTACGCCCGCTTTCTCAGACAACAGCGCCAACCCCTGCGGCTGATGCTCTCTCTGGAGATGCTGGGCTACCGGGATCCCACGCCCGGATCCCAGCGCTACCCCGCCGGCCTGGAGCGGCTCTACCCCGACCGGGGAGATTACATCGGTCTCATTGGCAACTGGCCCGCCCTGGGGGATCTGCTTAGGCTGCAGCGCGGTTTTCAGCAGGTGGGGATCCCGTGTTGCTGGCTGCCAGCCGGCCAGCGGGGTTTGTTCCTGCCGGTTACCCGCCTCAGCGACCACTCCCCCTTTTGGGATGCGGGCTACCCTGCGGCTATGGTGACCGACACCGCCTTTTTGCGCAACCCCCACTACCACAAGCTGAGCGACACCCTCGAGACCCTAGATCTTGCCTTTTTGAGTGGGGTCTGCCGCGGCTTGAGGCAGGGTCTTGGATCCCTCTAGGCCGTGAGATCCCTCGATTCCCAACTCCCCTCTCCCTCTGGGAGAGGGGCTGGGGGTGAAGGCCAGCGGCGCGGGGCGCTTGGGCAGGCCTCCTCAGTACGGAGATCGCTCCAGGAGTTTCGCGATCCCTCGACTCCCGCTTGGGCGACAGAGGGAGATAATAGGCGGCATAGGCAAAGAGGGGAAAAGTTTGCCAAAAAACCTCCCTTAGCCTTTTGGGTCAAAACTTTCACAGGAGCCTTTTTCATGAATACCTTCGCCCAAGCCCCCAAAAAGTGCGTCTCTGCCGTTTTCAAAGAAGAAGTCAAAGTCCAAGAGTGCATCCAGCGCCTGCTCAACCGCGGTATCCCCAACGACCGCATCTCCATCATTGGCCGCAACTTTCAAACGGAAGCCAAAATTAGTGGCTTTATCACTCGCAAAGATGTGGTTCTCGATGGCTTGACCAGCGGCGCCATCTACGGATCCCTGTTTGGATCGCTGCTGGGGCTCCTCACGGGGGTAGGGGTGCTGTTTATTCCCTTTTTGGGGGCGGTGGTGGCCGCCGGGCCACTAGGAGCGGCGCTGCTGGGGGCAACCGGTGGCGCTCTCTACGGGGCGCTGGGAGCGGGGCTGGGATCCGCCCTCATTGCCCTGGGCATGCCACAGGAGAAGGCCGCCATCTACCAGACGCGGGTGCAGGCGGGCGAATTCCTGTTGGTGGTGCAGGTGCCGGAGGAAAAAGCGGGCGAAATCTACTTGCTGCTGCAAAGTGCCGGCGGCGAAGAGGTGGCCACTGCCGACTTGAACTTGCCCAGCGAGCCAGAGGGATCCCTGACTCCCGAAACCATCTCCCCCGAGATCCGCGCCGATCTCTCAGAAGAAGCCCAGCAAACCTTTGTGGAAGCCTATAACCAGGCCAAGGCAGAGGGCAGCCCGGTCACCCAGGCGCTGCTCAAGGCTTGGGAAAAGGTCAAACAAGTTTTCACAAGAGACGACAAGGGGATTTTCTCCAGGCGCAAACCCTAGGGGAGTGCTCTCAGGGGCAAGGACAGAGCTAAGTGTTTCTCCCTCGCTCTGGGTTTTCCGATTGCACCTCTAGCCTGAAGGTATCCTAAAAGCCTTAACCTGATTTCGTAGGGGTGAGCTTATGGCTGCGAGCGATTTCAAGGACTACTACCAGATCCTGGGCGTCAGCCGAGATGCCTCTTTAGAGGAGATCAAGCGCGCCTATCGCAAGCTGGCTCGCCAGTATCACCCCGACGTCAACCCCGGCAACAAGGCGGCCGAGGAGCGCTTCAAGCAGATCAACGAAGCCTACGAGGTGCTCTCGGATCCCGACAAGCGGCGGCGCTACGACCAGTTTGGCCAGTACTGGCAACGGGTGGGCAGCGGCGCGGCGGCGGGGCCGGGCATGGAGGGATTTGCCCAGTACGCCAGCTTCGAGGACTTCATCAACGAGCTGCTGG
>Ga0209809_1000512_pt1 | contig 35450 bp, 32 predicted proteins | sample YNPMSTMetaG_FD_186172 | JGI IMG/M metagenome (GOLD analysis project Ga0209809, IMG submission 186172) | Anoxygenic and chlorotrophic microbial mat microbial communities from Yellowstone National Park, USA - YNP MS-T MetaG (SPAdes) (version 2) ...
GACTTAGAGCAAGAGGGAAATCTTATATGGAAGCGGTTATAGCTGTAGCCAATAAATTGCTCAGAACTATTTATGCCATGCTTATTCATCGCACTTACTATTCCCCCAATTATTCATAGTTGACTCCATTTATAAAAATAGAGGGGTGAGAGATCTTAAATCTCCCACCCCGAGTGTTCTAATTACTTAGCCTTGAGAAATCTATCATATCTTGCCTGATAGACCTTTATTACATCTTCTATCCCCATAGCTTTTAGTTGAGCGATGAACTTGTCAAAATTATCTAAAGACTCTTGTCCAGTAATAAACTTGTCTCGCATCTCGGAGACGTAAGTATCAATATCTGTCCACTTAGCCTTGAGTATTTCGCTTTCTTCTTTGGTTGGAAGCATATTTATTCCAGGGAATGGGTCTACTAGATATTTTTCGCACCTTTTGAATGCTTCTACTACTTTGGGAGAATAGACTTGCTGATAGAATAAGTCGCTCTGTCTATATGGTAAATTGGGCCAAGCACCTATGGACCTTATAGCTTCCCAAGGACCTAATCCATCCGGATTTTTAAGAACAAAGTTAGTTACTCTAGGGACTCCTCCTTTCATTGTATAAGAAAGTCCTTCTATACCAAATGTCATTAGTATATGCCCTTCTTTACTGGCCCATATATAGTCAAATAGTTTTATGGCTGCTTCTGGATTCTTGCAATCTCTAGTTATTACGAATACTCCAGAAATAGGTCCGTACCTTTCCATTAGCCTATCTCCGTATGGTCCCTGGGGCGGAGTTGTGCCTCTCCAGTCTACCTTGGGATACTTCCTTCTCATAGTAGCCTGTAGCATATCTATCCAGTGGACAAACCTATTAAAGGCTCCTACATTATTACTAGTTAGTCTAGTTATAAATTTATCATAACTCATAGTAGCAAATTCAGGATCTATAAGCCCTTCTTTATACCACTTATTTAACATAGTCAAAAGCTCTTTAAATTTAGGGTCCATAACTTCATATACGACTTTTCCACTCTTATCTGGCCAGAAGTAGTTACTGTAGAATCCATGTAGTCCGTATGCCCAACTAAACACTCCTGCTAAGTGCCGTCCGCCATATTCTACACAGAAGGGAATTTCGTCCCTTTTACCATTTCTATTTGGATCGTTCTCTTTAAAAGCTTTTAGTACCTTATACCAGTCATCTAACGTTTGAGGCTGTTTTAGTCCCAATACATCTAACCAATCCTGGCGAATAATAAATCCATGTGCTCCTCCAAGTTTTCCAATTACACTAGAAAGATGATAAATCTTTCCATCAGGGGCGGTGAGAAGTTTTTTAATCTCGGGATGCTCTTTAAAGTATGCTCTAATATTAGGAGCATATTTATCTATGAGATCATTAAGTGGAATGATAAGTCCAGCTTGGGCATATTGCATAACATCAAAAAATCCCCCAACTATTTCCGGAAGATCCTTTCCTGCAGCAAATCTAGTAGTTATGATTTGCCTCCATTGTGTAGCCGGAGCCACTTCCCACTGAATTTTAATGTTGAGTCTCTTTTCTACTTCCTGCCATACAGGCAAATTCAATGCATAGCTCTTGGGAGTATACCAGTTATCAAATGTACCAACTTTTAATGTTACAGGTTGCTGCTGAGCAACACCCAAGTTACCAGTAGAGACTAACATGAAGATTACACATACTAGCACAGATATAATTCTCTTCATCCTTTTAAAACCTCCTTTCTAAAATTTTTATAATTTTTAAGCTCTACCCGTTTAGGGTTAACTTGGTTAATTTGGTTAATATATTAAATTGATTATTCTTTTATTGCACCGATCATCACCCCCTTTACAAAGTACTTTTGTAGAAATGGATAAACACATATGATGGGTAAAATGGTTATTATGATAACTGCATATTTTAATTGTATAAAATATGCACTCCTAGCAAACTCATCCTGAATCTGTCCGATAAGCTCTGGAGAAGCTTGAATCAATACCCTTACTAAATAAATCTGAATAGGCTGTAGATTTTTATCAGGCAGATATAAAAGGGCATTAAAGAAAGAGTTCCAATGCCCCACTGCATAGAAGAGGGCCAATACTGCTATAATAGGTGCTGAGAGAGGAATCACTATTCGAAATAGTATAGATATATCGTTACAGCCATCTATTTTAGCTGCATCAATAAGTCCGTCTGGAATAGAAGATTGGAAATAAGTTCTAGCAATAATTATATACCAAGCACTTACAGCTCCTGGTAGAACCATTGCCCATCTAGTATTATAGAGCCCTAAATTTTTAATTAGAAGAAAAGAAGGAATTAAGCCTCCGCTAAAGAACATTGTGAAGGTTATAAAGAAGGTGAAAAAGTTTCTACCAATAAGGTTTTTTCTAGAAAGGGGATATGCTCCTATTACTGTCATAAAAACATTTATAGTCGTTCCTACCAGAGTATACCAGATAGTATTGTAATAAGCCCTCCAAACATCTGGGTTTTCAAATACTAATTTATAAGCACCCACAGAGAATCCCTTTGGTAGAAACCATATATCCTGCTGTAAGACATGCTCAGGACTGCTAATAGACATACTTATTACATATATAAATGGATATAAAGTTACTAACGCAGCAAAAGTAAGTACAGTATATATTAGTATATCAAATACACTTTCCAGATTAGATTTTCTAAATTTCACCCTTCTATTCCTCCTACCATAAAGATATTTCAGTCAATCTTTTGCTAATTCTGTTAAATGTCACTAATAGCATAAAGTTTATTATCGAATTAAACAACCCTACTGCAGCTGCAAAACTATAGTCTGCTCCTAGTACTCCTCTTCTATATACATAAGTAGAAATTACGTCGGCAACTTCATATGTCATAGGCTGATACATTAAGATTATTTTTTCAAATCCTACGGAGAGTAGGTGCCCAACGTTTAATATTAATAGAATTATAATGGTTGGCATTATACCAGGGAGGGTGATATTAAGCATCTGTTGCCATCTATTAGCTCCATCTACTTTAGCAGCATCATATAAGGTTGGATCAATAGCGGATAGGGCTGCTAGATATATAATTGAACTCCATCCAAATTCTTGCCATATGCCTGAACTGATATATAAAAACCTAAACCATCTCGGGTCTCCCATAAAATTAATAGGCTCTTTACCTATAGATTTTAAAAACATATTTACTATCCCATCTACAGGAGAGAGAAAGTTTACCATCATTCCAACCACAACTACTAAAGAGATAAAGTGCGGTAGATAACTTATAGTCTGTATACTACGTTTAAAAAATCCGTCACTTACTTCATTTAGTAGAAGTGCAAAAATTATAGGGATTGGGAAACCAAAAATTATACCATAGATGTTTAATAGTATAGCATTTCGTATCAATCTCCAAAAATAGAAAGACTCAAAAAATTGTTTAAACCATTTAAAACCTACCCATGGACTGTTATAGAAGCCTATCCCTGGATTGTAATCTTTAAAAGCTATAAGAGCACCATACATAGGCACGTAATGAAAAATAATGTAGTAAACAACAACAGGTGATATCAATACTAATAGATATTTATCGCGCTTAATACTTCTCCAAATAGCCCTTATAGTGTTATCTTTCGATATATGTCCTTGCATATTTCACCCCAATTTTGGTATGAAGTCTGACCTTAGAAATGCCTCTGCATACCTTGTCCCCCTCAGATAACCTCTTACCCTCGCCAGTGCCTCTATATACTCTATAACCCCAGGTAAAACGGGTAATTGACTGCTCTGTGTCTTCATTGCTGATATCTTCTTTTCCAAGGTATCGGTTATGTCTATAACCAGAGATGGATGAGTAAAGAGCTCTATTACCTCGTAGTAGTAGAGTTCAGGTGTATACCAAGGAGGTCCAAAGTCTGCCAGTACATTCTCGGATGCCTTCCATCTAGCCTCGTCTGTAATCTCCCAGACTGCCCTGTGGTCTCTGTGTTTATCCTCCTTATAGTGTGTGAATATAACATCGGGTTTATATCTTCTTATGATCTTTACACACTCCTGGTATGTTTCCCTATCATTTACGATACCCTGATTTGGCTTGTAAAGTATTATCCTTTCCTTTATTCCTAGGACCTTATTACACTCTTCCGCCTCTTTTAGCCTTATCTCTCTTATACGTTCTTTCATCTCTATAGAGCTATAACTTGTCTCCCCTATAGCAAATGTAACTACATAGACTTCTTTCCCAAGATTTGAGAGTCTTGCTATTGTCCCCCCCACTCCAAGTATCTCATCGTCTGGATGAGCTGAAAATACAAGTATTCTCTGCCAATTTTCCATTATACCTTTATCTCCTGTAGTTTTTTCTCTGGGTGTAAAAATATATATTCTATGACCCGAGTTGCGGCTCCTATAGCGCATGTAAAGGCTCCCAATTTGGATGTTGTAATTTCTGGCATATTAAACTCTGGAATAGGAGGAAACGTATGAAGCTTTATTGTTCTTATAACTGGCTTAAGTAGAAGTTCTTCTGCTTTAGCTAAGCCCCCTGCTATTACAACCATCTCGGGATTGAATAAATTTATAAGATTAGATATACCTATACCTAAATATTTCCCTATATCTTCGAATATATTTAAGATAAATCTGTCTTCCCTTTTACCTGCAGAGATTATCTCTTCTAATATTTCATCTTTGTTCTTTCCATCCAGTGAAACCTGAGAATAAACTTTATTACTCAATCCTTCTAACACCTTATTAACGAGAACCTGTGTAGAGACATAGCTCTGTAAACAACCTTGCCCTCCACATCTACACCTATTTCCATTTACTTCTACAACTGTATGGCCAAATTCTCCTACCATGCCATTTGAGCCCCTGTAGATATTGCCGTCTATTACAAAACCAGCACTTACCCCACTTCCTACCCTAACACATATGATATTCTTTTTCCCTATACCAGCACCATACCAGAGTTCTCCAAGAGTAACTGCTTTTATGTTGTGTTCTATAAATATGGGTACATCAATCTCTTCTTTAAGAGTCTCCTTTATAGGTATTTTACGCCAACCCAAATTTTCTGAGAATATAGAAACACCATTTATGCTATCTACAATACCTGGAATAGCAATTCCTAGCCCCATAATCTCTTTAGGCTTAAAATCCTTAGATAAGTTATAATAAATATTAATTACTTTATCTAGAATTTCTCTATAGTTCATCTCAGTAGAGATAAACTCTGTAGCTTGTTTTACTATCTCTCCTGCCAGGTTTATCACAACTCCTGTTATTTTGTCGCTTTCTACCTCTATTCCTATAGGAAAGTGTATCCCATCACTTAAGTAGAGTTTTATGGGTCTTCTGCCTGCACCTTTAGCTTCTCCAGGACTCTCTGTAACAAATCCTGCCTCAATAAGAAGGTCAATAATGTTGGATACTGCAGAGGGGCTCAGTTTGGTAAGCTTTGATATTTCATACCGAGAAATACCATTATTCACCCTTATAGTATTAAGTACTAATGATATATTAGCTTCATGCATTCTTTTAATATTTATTGCTCTCATATTCTACTCCAATTTATTCTTACAAAAAAATTATAAAACAAAAATTTCCTGTTGTCAAGTACCTATAATTTCGTGATGAGAAATTTGGTCTGAAGGATAAAACGTTAGTATTTTAATATATTCTACCTTTTTAGAATAAAGCTAAAAGACCCTATAAACTTTAAAATGTTCCATCAGGACATTCCTTTTCTCCAATATTTCTATCTATAGGTTTATCCAATACTCACTTATAACATCCTGTGTATATCTATTTCTGATCTTAAGCTTGATCCTTTTAATGTCCTTTATCCTGAATACATAAGAAAAGTCTTTTACTTCCCCTACCTCTAGAACGACATTGTCCAGTCCTATCCTAACATCACTCCATAGTTTACCACTTACTGTATAATCTATAGAAAACTGTAACCACTTTTTGAAACTGGAATTGTTCTTTACCCTGAAATCTATCCTGGTTCCAACGGATGTTGGAGTTGTAGATATCTTTATGATCTCTACACGTCCACTGTCCGTATTACAACTGTAGCTTCCTTTTGGGATCTCTACAATCTCTTTTATCTTCCATATATAAAATATTGTCTCGTAGTAGCGATCAACTATCTCTACCTCTTGAGTATTTATATTCCTTTTAAATTCTATGTGCCTCTCTTCTAATGGGAAGTTAGGGTCATATACAAGTATTTTTATGTCTTCATTCTCCACCTCAATCCCATATGCCAGTACGGTATGATTCTTCTTTGTATCTTTGAGTTTGACAAAGAGGATACACGGGACCTTACTCCTTAGTGATGATTCCAGGTCTGCGATGATCCTTTTGGGTGTAAAGTAGAGCCTTGTAGTAATCTTTGGGATTACCCACCATCCCAGCGGTCCTACATAAAGGTTTACCCCTTCGTACTGTGCATTGTAGATAGTCTTTTTCCAGACTTCTGGGAGTAGGTATGGATCCTTACACTTTGGCAGAGTGATCTTATTAAGATAGGATAATCCAGCGGTCAGGCACATCCCGAAACATATTCCCTTAGGGAGAATAGCCTTTAAGCTTTCAAGTTTGCCCAGAAGTTCCACTTCAGAGAATGGACCATCATTAGGAAAATACCAACTATGCTCTTTTAAGGAGAAGTCAATGTCGATGGAATTGAATGTCGGAGATGGCTCTTCTAAAAATGGAATAGATAATCTTTCTTCAGCGTATAGCTCTGAATTCAAAAGGAATACGCTTAATATAGAACAAATAACTAAAGATAAAGTTATTCCTCTATGCTTCATCTCCAGTTCTTATTATACTAAGATAGACAGTCAGATTGCAATGCCGACTAAAACACCTTCCCCGGATTCATAATGCCATTAGGATCAAATACCTTTTTTAACTCTCTCATTAAGGGGATCTCTCTCTTTTTAGAGAGATACAATGCCTTCTTCTTGACATATCCAATCCCATGTTCTCCGCTCGGTGCCCCACCTAGTAGACTCGCTTCTATCGCTATCTTATCTAATATCTCTTCCTGGATCAATTGCCAGTCTTCTGGAGATATATCTTTCGGTTTTAGTGGTGCAGAGTGGATATTGCCATCCCCGGCATGTGCTACACAGAGGATGCTTGTCTTATACTCATCTTCAAGTATTTTTATTCTTCTTAGCATCTCAGGGATCAGGGATGTTGGAACCACCGCATCTCCTGTAACCACATATGGATCTATCGCCTTTATGGCTTCCAGATAATTTCTCCTTAATCTCCAGAGCTTTTCAGATGCAAAGGGATTTTCTGCTACAAATACTTCTAACGCTCCTGATTTAAGACAGGCTTCTCCAGCCCTTATATAAGATTCCTCCAGCTGAGACTTGTTATTCCCATCAAACTGGATGAGTAGATATGCCTCCGCCCTGTCCTGATATTCCCACCTGCTTTTTGTGTATAGACTTGCCACCTCTACCGAAGGACGGTCCAGAAATTCAACCGCACATGGCAGGACTCTGCTTTCAGTGATAATTTCTGGAACGGTTTTGATGGCAGATTCCACTGTAGGGAAGGGGACCAGGAGGTCGACCGTGTACAGGGGAAGCGGGATAAGATTTACTATGATCCTTCCAAATACACCAAGTGTTCCTTCTGAGCCTATCATAAGGTTTAAAAGGTTATATCCGCTGGAATCTTTTCTCCTTTTACCACCAAGAGATAAAATTTCACCTGAAGGTAAGACTACCTCAAGACCTAGTATGTGATGTCCGGTATTTCCATACTTTATCACCTTGCTTCCACCTGCATTTGTAGCCACATTCCCACCCAAGAAACTTGTCTCTACACTCATCGGATATCCGGGATAGAAGAGTCCCTCCTCGGCTACCTTTTTACAGAGGTCATTTGTTACTACGCCAGGTTCGGCAACAGCCACAAGATTTACCTTATCTATCTCTAGGATCTGATTCATCTTTTCCAGAGATAATACTATACCTCCGTATATGGGAACTGCCCCTCCTACTACTCCACTTCCAGCCCCTCTTGGTGTAACCGGGATAAGATTTTCATTGGCAATTTTTAGTACTTCTGATATCTCCTGTACATTTTCTACCTTTACAACCACCTCTGGCATATGGGCATAGAATCTTCCTGATTCATCCTGAGAGTATCTCTCGAGATCTTCCTCTTCGGTAGAGACATCATTATCTCCACAGATTTCTACCAATCTCTCTATGATCTCTTCATTAACCTTTTTAAACATCATCTTTTCCTCTCTTCCAGCTTTCTTTTTAAGACCGGTAAGATCTCTAAGGCATCACCTACTATCCCTAAATCTGCTACCTGAAATATGGGAGCCTCAGGGTCTTTATTTATTGCTATTACACTCTCTGAGTTTATCATACCTGCCAGATGTTGGACTGCACCAGATATGCCAATTGCAATATAGACTTTTGGGTTAACAGTCTTTCCACTAAGCCCTACCTGATGAGGATACTCTATCCATCCCATATCGACGACCGCCCTCGATGCGCCTACAGCGGAAGAATCAAGTAACTTTGATATCTCAAAAAGTAACGAGAAGTTCCTCGGGTCCTTTAAACCCTTACCTCCTGCAATTACAACCTCTGCATCTACAAGAGAGATCTCCTCTTCCCTTGGTTTAATTTCTAATATTTCTATTCTCGGGTTAAGATTGATCTGGGGTCTGATTATCTCTATCTCTCCTGCTCTTTTTGTATCTCTTTCCAGTGCTTTCTTTCCTTTGGGTCTTACAGTTGCCATTTGGGGTTTACAGTATGGTGTTTTTATCGTGGCAAGGACATTTCCTCCTATAGCCGGTCTGGTTTGAAGTAGGAGTCCAGTCTCTTCTTCTATATCCAGAGATGTACAATCAGCTGTAAGTCCTGCCTTTAATTTTCCGGCTAAATAGGGCATTATTGTCCTTCCTGTAGTTGTAGCACCAGCAAGAACTATTTCGGGTTCTAGCCTTTTTATAAATGGGACCAGCACATCTGCGTATATCTCAACATTAAAAGTATCAAGTTTGGGATGATCAAAGTAGTATACCTTATCCCCTCCGTAATAGATGATCTCCTCGAGTTGTTCTAGATTATACCCGAGAACCAGAGCAGAAAGACCTGTCCCTAGCTTATTGGCAAGTTCCTTACCCCATGCAAGTAATTCATATGTGACAGGATGGACCCTGCCATCCCTTACTTCCCCTAATATAACAACGTCTTTTTTCATAATATGCCCCTCTCCTCAAGAAACTTTATGATACAATCTACAGCTTCCTCAGGATTTCTCGCCTTTATCCTCTTACCACTCCTTGATATCTTGGGGTAGAAGACCTTTACTACTCTTGTTAGAGAACCTGATAATCCTACTTCTTCACTCCTGACCCCTAATCTCTCTAGATCAAACACTTCTATCTCTGTATTTCTTGCCTTTATTTTTCCTCTAAGGGTTGGCAGTCTGGGTTCTCCGATAGCTTTTGTCACCGATACTACCCCTGGTAGTTTTGTCTTAACTATCTCTGTACCATACTCTGTTTCCCTTTCTAGAATAGAATACTCTTCGTTTATCTCCAAGACCTTGCTGGTATAGGTAACTACTGGTAGGTCTAACTGTCCTGCCAGGCTTGGACCTACCTGTCCAGTTTCTCCGTCGGTTGCCCGCTCTCCTGTTATTATTAATGAGAATGGCTTCAGCTTTTTGATAAGAGCGGATATAGTGTAGGAAGTAGCCCAGGTATCTGCACCTGCAAATGCCCTATCGGACAGGAGGATTCCACTATCGCATCCCATAGCAATAGCTTCCCTTAAAACCTCCTCAGCCTTTGGAGGACCCATAGAGATGGCTGTAATATAAGTATCCCCTCTGTAAAGTTCCTTTATCTGTAGGGAGGCTTCTATTGCATAGAGATCTAACGGATTAATTACCGCCTCTACCTCCTCCCTTTTCATAGTTCCGGTGGTCTCATCTATCTTTACTTTATCTGTAGCCGGTACCTGTTTCACCAAAACGTATATATTCATATACCTAGGACCTCTCTTAATATTTTTTTACTTTTTTACTTTAGCTAAATGCAATTTTATCAGTTATACCCTACTTTGTAAATTACTTTTTGGGTATAATATTGTTAATGAGAAAAGACCTTGCCCTGGTTCTATTTTATACAAGAGATAACAGGTATAGCTTTAATGCCCTCCTCGGGGCTATAGAGGGCAGTTTATTTACTGAGAGTACAGATATATACCTTGCAGAGAGTCAGACAGAATTAATTCAGAGATTAGAAGAAATCATTGAAAGATACAGAAAAATTCTTCTAGGTTTTTCCTTCCTGACCCCTCAACTCTGGGACATACATAGAGTCGTAAGGGCTGTAAGAGAAAAATTTAGCCACAGGGTGATTCTTATAGCTGGAGGCCCACATCCTACAGGAGACCCTGAAGGGACTCTTAGGATGGGTTTTGACCTTGTTATTAGGGGAGAAGGTGAGGAGACCATAATAGAGCTTTTAGAAAAGATCGTTAGAGATGAAGATTATTCTGGTGTAAAGGGGATCTCATTACTTGACGAGAATGGGAATGTCTTTTCTACAGGACGTAGGGAGACGGTTAACCTTGACAGGTACATCCCCTTTTCTATTAAGTATGGAAAGTTTAATCCGATAGAGATCTCAAGAGGTTGCCCTTTTGCCTGCCACTTCTGTCAAACCCCAAGGATATTTGGCACAAACCCTAGGCATAGAAGTGTAGAGAAGATCATTGAATATGTTAAGATTATGAGGGACAGGGGGCTTACCGATATAAGGTTTATTGCCCCTTCAATCTTCTCCTACGGTTCTTTTGATGGAAGGACTATCAACCTGGAACTTCTAGAGACCCTCTTTAGACAGGTGAGAGAGGTTATAGGTTCCGAGGGAAGAATCTTTATTGGAACATTTCCTTCTGAAATTAGACCTGAACAGGTAAAAGAAGAGACATTAGAACTTATAAAGAAATATGGGAATAACAGGAACATAACTATTGGGGCACAGTCTGGAAGTGATAGAATGCTAGAACTTATACATAGAGGACATACTGTATCTGATGTCTATAATGCAGTCTTTACCGCCAGGAAGTTAGGTTTTACTGTCAATGTGGATTTTATATTCGGATTACCCCTTGAGACTGAAGAGGATATAGATGAGACGATAAAAGTCATTGAAGATCTGATAGATAGAGGTGTAAAGATTCATGCCCACTCTTTTCTACCATTGCCCCAGACTCCACTGGCTAGATTCAAACCTGGTCCAATATCAGCCAAATATAGGAAGGTCCTTAACAGGATCTTACCCAAGGGTCTTGTGTTTGGCTACTGGAGAGAACAGGAAGTCCTTGCCGATAAGATATACAGTTATCTCTCTTTATATTCTATTTAGTCTGGGAAAGTCAAGCTGACTGTAGATATTATCAAAGTCAAAGTTTACTGCCTTCTTGTTGTATTTCTTGACAAGATTGAAGATGAAATCCTTTGCCAGATTGAGGAATTTTTCAGCTGTTTTCCTTTCTATAGGATCAAAACCATGGGCTAATATCGAATAATTTCTCGCAGAGAGAATCTTTTTTAGTTCTTCACTACTATGGATCTCCGAACCTAATTTATCTTTTAGTTCTACCAGTAATTTTGTCGAAGCCTCTAGGCCTAGAGGTCTGCCATATTTATATCTCAAATCTTCAGGGAGCTTCTCTAGATTTATCTCCGATACATCATATGAATTATTCTTTTTCTTGTATAAATCCATTTCTGCTATTCTAAATTGAAGTATATATTCAATCAGCCTGTACAGTCTAGCGACACAGTCATCATATCTACCGTCTAGAAATCTCCTCTCGGCATTTTTAAGGAGATCCAGCATCTTTTCTAGAGAGAATTGCTCATTGGCAAGTTTATAGAGTAATTCTTTATGCCTTTCTACTCTAGATTTTATCCCTAGATTACTCAGTAGGCTTAATTCTTCTCTGGATAATCCTTTTAATATCTCAAGTGCCTCTTTATGGTTGAATAGGTCCCAATTCAGATAGGCGTCACAGAGTCTTATCAACAATTTTGCCTTTTCTCCAACATCATTCCCTTCATACATCTGGATAGCATTTTCGAAGAGGCTTTTAGCTGCCTCAAACATCCTCAAATTGAAGTATCTGACACCCTCCATATAGAGTCTCTTACTGTGAACTTGCGAAGGGTAAAAGGAGACGAATCTTTCAGTGCCAGAAATAACTCTTCCCGTCTCATCACGTTTTCCAGTAATATACGAGATAAGATCTACATTATTTTCTATCGCAGACAGGATAATTCCTGCAGACATAGCCTTGGTCCCGGATGTATAGTCTACTATAGTGTAGTTTTCAACCTGTTTATACCTTCCAATTACTTCGTCACACTTTTGTTTTATCAGTTCTATATCATTCTCATCTTCGAAGATTACTATCTCAAAGTCTTTATACTCCTCTTCGATAAATGGAATGGTTTCATTCTTGCTTTTTTCTGTAGAGAAGAATATTACTCTGTCAGGATTATGGTTTCTGATACTCTTTAAGATAGCCCTGGCGATATCCTTTCTATCTCTACCTGTTCCCACTGTTACGAACATATAACGCATATTAGCTATTCTCCCTTTATCCTCTGGTTATTCCACAGCTTCCTAAAGGATAGTATCTCTCTCCTATCTTCACTACCCAACGTGTAGAGGGATATAACCTGGGATCTACATTTGCCCTTATTATCCTAAGTGTCTTGAGTGAGGCTTCAGGTATAAAATATCCGAGAGAGTTAAAGTAGTAGGTCTTTCCGAATCCAATTGGTATGAATAGAGATTTATTCTGAGGATTCTTCAATACTCTCTGTATATCAGTATAATAACTGATAAGGCTATCAAATACCTCTAGTCCTTCTCTTTTGGCATTCCTCAACCTTCCAAGTATTTCCAATTCTTTATCTACAAGCTTGGTAGAGTAATTCTTTAGAGCTATCCAGATATTATCTTCTTTATTTTTATCATTCAGGAAATCTTTCCAGTATTCAGGGATACCATCCTTTTCAGGAGTTTTTACTATTATCTCGGTGGAAAACTCTTTCTTGTTTGGGATTGCGATAATATATTGATACAGCCCCTGATGTTTTTCCATCCTCTGTGTACTTTTGGGGAGTCTCTCTATCTTGTAGAGCATTAGTTCCGAGAATGGAATGCTATCTGTATCTCTTACAATTACATATCTCATTACATCCGTATCTATTCTTCTGCCTTCTATCCTCAGTATATCTTCTCCAGCATATATACCACTTTTATTCAACAATTCTTTCTGTTTATCTCTATCGTTCTCCAGATAGTAGAATAACAGGGCATTTCTAATTACTCCTTTTAATGTGCTCCCAGGTATATATGCCCTTTCACCGGATAGAATGGGGAGATAGATATTTCTTCGTCTTCTCTCGTCTATATCACCCCTTATCTTTATAGAATATCTTGTTACCTGATTTATGTCGATCTTTCTTATCCTTAAGAAGTCAGCTATGGTCTTATTGTCACTGACTATAAGTGAAGAAAATTCATTTATTACTTCCCTAGGGTCCTGGAACTGGCTTTCGATTATACCTATCAGTTTTGCCTTATCGATAATCTTCAACTCTCTGTTTTTAGAGTCAACAACACATTCAGCGACATTGGATATCTCTTCTCCGCTCCTTATCAAAGTAGGGGTTATGGTACTTATTTTGATCTTCATATCTTATCCCCTTCCTTATGAAAATTTGAAACCAATGGATTTCCCATAAGATATCACCCTCATATCTTTTCTGGGAGACACATCTATGTTCTCTCCGAGATAAGGAGATTTTACCAGTGCCCCCTCTCTTATCTTAAAGTGAGTCTTCTTTCTGAGTCCGGTGGCTCTCTGATAATAGATAAAACCATCTCTCTTGACTAGCTGATAATAAATCAGATTATTTACCTCTTCCCTTTTGGGTAAAGTTAGCGAGAGTGTGACCTCAAAGTCTCCCCTATCTGGTATATCCATCTCTTCTGTTTGATAGAAGTCAAATATGCCCTTACCGGTAGTTTTTTCTCCACCAATCCCTTCTTCTATAAATAGATTCAATACCGGAATAAATATACTCTTTAATTCGTCGTCTTTTGCTTTCAGGAAGTATAAAAATGGAACCAGTTCTTTATTCTGAGATGTTTTTATCAGGTAAAGCTCCAGGTTTTCCTGAAAGTAAAGGTTAGACTCCTGAGATTCTCTAGATAGAGAGACCTTTGGTTCCAGTAAAGTATCAATAAAATTAACTTCCTCTCCTATCTCTTCAAATTCTGACCCTGTAACCAGAGTCTTTGGATTCAAAAATGCAAACCTTTCTGGTGAAAGTGAACTTATTGCTCTATCTTCTCTATCGAAGCCTTTTACGAGTTCTTCGAATGCCTCCAGTGATATCCATTGTATCTTTTTGTACTTTTTATGCTCTGTAAATTCTTTTAGATTAAAAGGGATTTCTGGCATTGGAAGGAACAGAATATCCCTAGAGGTTCCTCTCAGTCCGGGAAAGACCGAAGATAGAAGTATCTTCTTTTCAAAGATATCAAAACTTTCTTCCCCCAATAGCTTTATAAGTACATCACTCAGGGTAGAGAAAAGAGTATCTGAATGGATGATATTGGAAGTCCTATCCATCCTTCTTAACCCTATATGTAACAGAATAGGACCATCTTTAAAGAGCTTAATGACCTCTACCTTCATTTCTTGTTCACCTTTAGGTTATTAACTACCGCTTGAGATAGTTTTGTGATATCTATTCCGCTGAGGTCTCTGGCTTCTGTTTCTATTAGAGCCTTCCTATTGTCCTTTATATAGCTCTCTATATTTTTCACATAAAACGCCAGATTGTCAAATCTTATATGTCCGTATCCTCTTGTTCCGCTGCCTCCGAGATATTCATCCTCAAGAAGCCTCAGACCTTCTATAAATGACTTTATAAGCGATTCTATATTATCATTCTCATAAAAACTTATACTGCTTAAAAATCTAAATCTGGCTCCGGCAGGTACCCTCTCCATAATTCTTGGATGTTGTGCTGTGCCTTTAATCCTGTCTATAATATTCTCTGTCTTTTCTTCTGTATATGTAATGTCTTCAATATTACCTTTAAGGACTTCTTTTATGAAATGATCCTCATCCAGATATGAGTCCCTTATTATAAGGCGCGAGACGGTTTTATTGTCTGCAGAGTGAGCGCCAAACAGTAGACATATATCACATCTTCCGCATCCACAGGGGTCCCCTGAATTTCTCTCAGGTTGAAATCCATATTTTCTCTCCAGAAGACATCTGACCTTTCCCTTTAGAGAAGACCCAGGTATATAAGGAATTCCTTTAACTGTTTTGATTACAGGATTATCCAGACCTCCAATCTCTCCTGACTCTTTTGAACCGCCTATATGGAGCCCTGTAAGAAGGACTATCTCACCCTCAATGAACAGTTTACCGATGAACTTTTCCATAGTCTTCCCTCCTTAGCTCTCCTTTTTTTCATAGTATTTTTGATATGCTACAAGAGCCTCTGCAAATTTCTTTATATTATATATATGCTTATCGTCCTTCGCCTTTTCTATTACGTCCTTAAATATGATGTATATCTTTCCTAACTCATTCTTTGATCTTACAGAGGTCTCCCTTCCAACCATATAAGCGAGGTATGGAATCTGAAGGAGTAACTGGTTCAGGCTGTTTGACTTCTTGATAAGTTCATAGATCTTTCTCATCTTTGTAGATGTTATATCTCTATCTTGGGTTAGCTCTTCTATAAATCTTTTGATATTATCGATCATCTTTATGAACTTTTCAGATTCCAGATCTGTAAAATTCAGTATACTTTCTACATAATTATCCCCTAACTTTTCCTTTATTTTATTCCTCAGTTCTTCCTCACTAAAACCTCCCCTCTGACCTTGAGGCCTTGGCTGACCTCTAAATCCTCTGTTTGGTAGATTCTCATTCATTCTTTATGCCTCCCTTCTTCTTGTCTTCATTCTTGCTATTCTGGTAGCAACAAGTATTAATCTTGGATTCCGTATCTTTTCCCCTCTATACAGAAGATTATTTAGCATAATCTGAGCAAGTCTCTCTGCTATCTCTTTCTGATCTCTTAAAAAATACATAAACCTCCATATGGCTGGAGGACTGATCTTCCCCTTTAGACTCGATTCTAGAAGGGGAGAAAATCCTTTTATGGATCTTTCAATCTTAGAAATTATTGCTCTTGATGCCCTCCCTTCTAAATTTGACTTTAGAATCATTCTACTGAGCTCTTCACCGATATCAAGCGCCTCCTGAAACTCTCTGTAAGAAAGTATCTCTTCTTCTACGCAGATTTTATCCTTCTGTGCTTTTTCTTCATCAGAATACCTGAAACTTTTGGCTTTTTCCAGGGCTTCTTCTACAAGTCGAGCCCCTCTGATCAATGGGAAGTTATGTGGCAGGTAATATATCCCGGCTGAAATGGTAAAGACATCCTTAGACCCAGTGTACTCCCTATATTTATTCCTGATCTCTGAGACTAAACCGTTCAATCTTTCATATGTACCAATCAGAAACAGGTCATCGCCACCTATAAATACGGGGTAGATTTCTTTATCTCCTTTTATAAGTTCAAGTATCTCTTTCCCAAAGAATAACTCGACCCTTCTACTTAATACTCCGTATCTTGTAAGAGATAAGCTTCTTTCTCCTTCCTTTGATACACGTTCCTTTTCTTTCTCTGACAATTTTCTGAATATCATACCCATATTATCAGCGTCCATTTTAAGATAGGCGAGTCTTTTATCCCCAAAACCATTCACTATATTCTTCTCAGCGATCCTCTCAAAATCACTCTCTACTATGTTGAAGCTGCTAAGTAAAAACCCATAGGGGATAAATCTGTCATCTATGGCAACTTCTTCTAATTGATATATTTTGCTCTCTTTTGTGTAAAATGGCTCTCTGGAGAATGTTAAACTGTAACCGAGTTTTTCGAAGAATTCTTTAACCGTCTCTGGATCTTTGTTTAGATCTGTCTTTTCTTCGATAAGATATCTGGCATCCTCCAATTCTTTATCTGCTAGCTCTACAAAAGATTCACATACCTTACACCATCTTTCCTGAACACTTGCATCCCTGGTCTTTTTCTTTCCGCAGATCGTACAGTACTCTCCCTCTCCAATCTCCTCCCCTTTAGCCTGCAGGATAAGCTCGTAGAAATTCTTCAACTCACTGAACCTTCTCTTCTTTCTCTTTTCCAGCCTGTAAGATATTTCGTGCCTTTTATCTATAAATTGGAAGAGATCGTCAATACTTAGATGGATCCACTCAATTCCTAGATATATATCTTCACCTAAGAGTTTCCAGAGGTTTTCAATTACATATGCCCTTAGATCTTCTAACTTCTTGTCCGAGGTATAGGAGATCAGGAGATCAAAATTTCCTCCACCAAGATATATGGTGTTTATCCTTGTAAATCCTGTATTTTCCAGTATATACTTAGCCGAATATCTGGTGAGAAGGTCTAAGAAGACAGACTTGCCCTTTAACATTCTTCCTGCTTTTTCTGATGATACATTGAATAGGAAGTTTTGAATTCCAGAGAGGTCTCCTGAGATAAGAGTAAACAGAGGCTTTTCGAATATATCTTCAGATTTACTTTTAGTTCTCAATCCATCTCTAATCCTTTTTAGGTCGTCTTTACTTATTAATCCTTCAATATAATCTCTATAGAGGATGTGAGCCAGTGCAGAAGTTATCCTTGAATGATCGTAAATGGAGATGTCTGGTAGATATCCTGTTGTCTGTGCCGGTACCTGAGAGAGGTAGAACTCATATAATGTTAGTAGCTGTTCAATATCATTGACTTTAGAAAATTTACTTAGAAGTGGATTCAAAAGAGTAGAGTATGCATTTTTATCAATATTTATCTCTTCTCTCTTTTTGGGAACTATGTTACTCAGATTACTCAAAGGATAACTTAGTTCTTCTGCGGTTTCATCGACCCTTTTAAAGGGAGCTGAGAGTGGGGTATTTATATAGTAATCCTTTTCCTTCTCCGATTCCTCTCTTTCTGAAGAAGCCAGCCAGTCAGCTATCTGAATTATAAGGCCATAGTCATTGACAGGATTGTGATGTGTTAATACTAACTCTTCAACCTCTTCTGTCAGATTTTCTTTCAGAAAGTCTGAGAGATTCTCTCTGTTTTCTCTTAAGACCCTGATGAAGAAGGCAGAATATTTAGGATGCGCATAAGTATCAGTAACTTTTAAATCGTGAGGGAGTTCTCTCATCTGGTATTCTTTGGTTCTTTCTAGGACCTTTCCAAAGTCATGTAATAGAGCCGATAAAAGAATTTTCTTATCATCCAATTTTATCCCTCCTCCAAGTTTCAATCCCTCATAGGATAGCTAAAAACGGATTCATATAACCAGACAGGAAAGAGACACTGAAAGAATTTCGGTCCCTCATAGGATAACTACAGGTAAATAGATATAATGGATCAGCAGACTCAACCCTTATAGGATAGCTACAAATTAATTTTAATATTATAAAATCCGGATCCTGAAATTTATCTATGGACCCCACGCTACAATTTCAAAAATATTATACCTTAGGTAACTCTTCCTGTAAAGTAATTGTTTCAAATTATATAAATCAATAACTATTTCACTTCCCTGTTCTTTATGATATATCTTCACTAAAGAAGAGGTATCTAAAAAATATTTCACAGTCTTTCTTCTCTATCGATACATACAGTCTCTGTCCAGCTACTTTTCGAAGAAGACATCATTTTCTGGATCTCTTCTATTGTATGAGGGGCACATTTTCTAGTATGGGATTTTTTCCTGGCAATTAGTTTTATCTGTTCATATAGTATAGAAAGTTCATCTAAATCTAAAGTTTCAAGCTCTTTTTCTATTTTCTCTCTAATCTTTATGCCTCTATCTTTCAATAGTGTTTTCCTCCTTTATTACTCCACTCCTAAGATATTATACCATATACATTTCAATCCCGTATAAATCCGGGCATCTTTCAGACTGCCACCAATTTTAGTCCTCTCTACACCTATCCTCGTAACCCCTGTTTGCGTAATCTCATTTTTGACATAATTATTGCGAATAGAAATTCTTCCAATTTTACCAAAATTTTACTCCAAAAAGAGCCTGAAAACCCGCATAGGAGTAGTGGCCTCTGACAGTCCATTCTAAAGTCCTATATACCTTATGTCAAGGTGCATAGTTTTAAAAATTTTACGCTTCTCTTATATCACAAAGGTATTAATAATTTATAATTCTCAAGTTTTGCTATCTCAGAGGTTTTAAATCTGAGCAGACGAAAATATCATTATTATCGCAAGAACTTGACAAAGTTTATATAGATGATATACTTTAGATATATCCCACCCCTATAGGGGTAGGAAGGAGGTATCAATATGGAGAATAGAGAAATTACTAAGATATTTAAAGTAGAGGGGATGTCCTGTGCAGGATGTGCCAGAAATATAGAGGAGACTCTAAAGAGAACTCCTGGAGTTGTCTATGTCAGTGTGAATTTTGCTACAGAAAATGCAGTGGTTGTATACGACCCGGGAAAAATAAAACCAGCTGACCTGGCTAAAAAAGTCGAGACCATCGGTTACAGGTTAATGGAGGACGCCAGGAAAGAGATAGATGAGGATTATGTAAGGATGATGAGGGAAAGATTCCTTTACGCTCTTTCATTTACCATCCCTGGGGTTATACTTATGCTCTTAGAGATGTCTAAATTTACCATACCATACTCTGGAATAATTCAGGTCCTCATATCTTCTTTTGTAATATTCTGGGTTGGTTCTCAGATTATGAAATCCTTCATAAGATCTATAGTACACGGAGTATTTGGTATGGATGTCCTTATTGGCTTGGGTACTATTACTTCATTCCTTACCGGTATTATGAATATAGTTGGATTTAATATCTCTAACTATGCACTAATCGGTGCTATGATAATGATGTTCCATCTTTTGGGAAGATATCTGGAGGCTATGGCAAAGGGAAAAGCTATAGGCGCCATAAAAGAGCTTGTTAAACTTGGGGCCAAGAAGGCTAATGTTATTAGAGATGATAGAGAGATCGAAATTCCCATAGAGGAACTTGAGATTGGAGATATAGTGATTGTAAAGCCAGGAGAAAAAGTTCCTTCTGATGGGATTATCATAGAAGGGGATACCTATATCGATGAATCTATGGTTACTGGAGAGTCTATTCCAGTAAGAAAATCCATTGGAGACAGAGTAATAGGCGCAACAGTAAATCAGTTAGGTTCGATAAAAGTTAGAATTGATAAACTTGGGAAAGACACCTTTCTCTCTCAAATAATAAGATTAGTTGAAGAAGCACAGGGAAGTAAAATTCCTATTCAGGAATTAGCGGACAAGATTACTGGGATATTTGTTCCTATAGTGCTGTTAATTTCTCTTGGTGTTTTTCTCTTCTGGATTTTATTTCCAGAAGCGGGAAGGCATATTTTATTAAGACTTTCCCCAGTAATTCCCTGGGTAAATCTGGGAAGTAATGTTTTGTCTCAAGCTATATCTGCTATGGTTGCTACGCTGGTCATAGCCTGCCCCTGTGCCCTTGGGTTGGCAACCCCTACTGCTCTTATGGTCGGTAGCGGGGTCTCTGCTCAGAAGGGTATTCTTATCAAGTCTGGAGAGGCAGTGCAGAGGATGAAGGATATAGATGTACTAATTTTTGATAAGACTGGGACATTAACTGTAGGTAAACCTAGTGTTACATATCTGTGGTCTAAATTAGATGAGAGAGAATTCTTAGAGATTGTTGCCTCTATAGAGAATAGTTCTGAACATCCACTGGCTAAAGCCATAGTTGAATACGCTATCGAGAAGGGGATAGTCCCAAAACCGGTCAGTACTTTTAGCGCTGTCCCTGGGAGAGGAGGTAAGGCTATATTGAATAATAGGACCTATACTATTGGCAATAAGAACTTTCTTATAGAGAATGGATATGATGTTTCTCTTTACGAAGAAAGACTCAATAGCTTGGAGAGAGAGTCTAACAGTGTAGTTTTAGTAGCAGATGATTCAGGTATTATTGGTTTTATTGGAGTCTCAGATATATTAAAGGATGACTCTAAAGAGGTGATTAAGACACTAAAGAGACTTGGTCTGAAGGTAATAGTTCTTACAGGAGATAATGCCAGCATTGCCTCAGCAATAAAAGACAAGTTAGAAATAGATCATATAATAGCTGAAGTCTTACCAGAGGATAAGATGAGAATAATAAAGACACTACAGGGGCAGGGACACAAAGTTGCAATGGTTGGGGATGGAATAAATGATGCTCCTGCCCTTAGACAGGCAGATGTTGGCATTGCTATGGGTACCGGGACCGATATCGCTATAGAGGCTGGAGATATAGTACTTATAAACGGAGACATAAAAAATGTTGTAAGAGCCATATTACTTTCCAGAGAAATTTTTAGAAGGATCAAACAGAATCTTTTTTGGGCATTCTTCTATAATGTAATAGCTATTCCTGTAGCAGGATTAGGGCTTCTTCATCCAGTAATAGCAGAGCTAGCTATGGCTTTTAGCTCAATCAATGTTATAACTAATTCTCTGAGATTAAAGGGGGTAAAGTTAGATGAAACATAAGCATATGAAGGCATTAAGTTTACTCAAAACTGCTAGGGGACAGATTGATGGTGTGATAAGAATGATTGAAGAAGAGAGATATTGTATAGATATATCGAAGCAGTTATTGGCTTTAATATCTCTCTTGAGAAAAGCTAATGAATCTATCTTGAAGAGCCATATGGAAACTTGTGTTAAGGAGGCTGTAGACACTGGTGATATAGAAGCAAAAATAAGAGAGATCGAAGAACTCTTGGAGTACCTGGTATGATAAAACTCTAATTATAATACAGCCATTTGTAGAGAGGGATAAGCATTATCGTTCTATTTTCTCTTTTTATCTCTTCCTCTATATCCCAGGTGATTATGTATAGTTCTTTACAATCTAGCTCATTACTGGCGGTAAGAAGACCTTTAATTTCCCTTTCTCTGGTCTTAGTATCTGGGATTTGATAACATACCTGAATGAGGGCTTTGATTTTTGTATCCTCTTTTATTACAAAATCTAACTCCTCCTGATTTTTGGTCTTATAATAGAATAGGGACTTGTTCGGTTCAAATCCTTTTTTTAAGAGTTCTGTAAAGACCAGGTTTTCCATTAATCTCCCCATATTTTGAGAGAACAGTATTGCCTTAGATGAGATAAAGCCATTATCTATTACGTAACCCTTCCGGGGAGATTTTATCTGTTCCTTTATCTTATAAGAATAGCGATTTAGAGAATAGAAGATATAAGCTTCTTCAAGGAAGGAGATATAATTTTGAAGAGTTACTATACTTTTAAAATCCAAGACGTTTTTTAACTTATTAAAGCTAAATTCAGAAGAACAATTATTTATAAGATACAATGAGAGGTCATAGATTTTCTGAGAGAATCTTACTTTATATTTTCTAACGACGTCTCTAAAGAGTATGGAATCGAAGAGAGTCCCTAAATATACCTTTGGTTCTATCCCTTTTATTATTACTTCTGGAAATCCTCCGTTTCTTAAGTACTCATCTAAATAGTTTAGAACTCTTCCTTTCTCTTCTGGTATAAGCATATCATCCTCTTTTATCTCGCAGTTTTTAGCCTTTAAGAATTCCCTAAAGTTGAAGGGATATATCTCAATTGGTATATGTCTCCCTGTAAGAGCAGAAGCAAATTCTCTGCTTAAGAGTTTAGAATTCGAACCTGTAATTATTAGGTTATATCCTCTTCTTTTTAATTTGTTTACAAAGAGTTCCCAATTATTAAGGTTTTGAATCTCATCGAGCATTATAAATTCTGGTGAGCCATAGACCTCCCATATATATCTTATAAGCTCATCGTAATTTTCTATCTTTAAAAGAGATTCGTCATCAAAATTTAAGTAGGCAAAATTCCTTCCCTTTAAAAGAAGAAAGCAAAAGGTAGATTTTCCTGCTCTTCTAGGTCCGGTAATTATCTTTATCAGGTCTGTATTCAGGAATTTCTCAGCGATAGCCAGTTTCTCTCGAGGAATATACTCTCCTCTGCTGATAAATTCCTTTTCTCTTTTCTGCTGCAATATGATCTCTTTTATCACTTTTAAACTCCTACTGAATAAAATATCAAAATTTTATTCACTACACTGAATAAAGTATACAAAGACAAAGTTATGCTGTCAAGTTAGTTCATCAACTACCACAACCGCATTCTAAGAGAGCTTACCATGCCGGAGGGCTATTATTCAATGACCTCTCAGCTTACACAGGATGAAGTACGAGAGGCGATATAAGTCTTTTTTTACATTAAAGAAAAAAAGGACATTGTACAGCATAATGCTCCCAGTTTCATAGGTTCTACCTACATATACCTCTCTCTAGTCTTCCTGATCGCCGGGATAGAATATCTTAGAGTGACAGATGCAAGTATTATTACCCCTCCTATAAATGCCCATCTCCCGGGAGCCTCTCCCATAGCCAGGAAGACCCATATTGGATTTAATATCGGCTCAATGATAGGTATTAATATCGCTTCCAGTGCTGTTACCTCTTTTATCGCTATAGAGTAGAGTATATAGGATAGACCCAGCTGAACCGTTCCTAATAGAACTATCCCTATCCAGCTAGACCCTGTCGGACTGGAATTGAGCATAAATGGTAGCCCAATTATCGCTGTCAGAATATTTCCCAGGAGAGTAGATTCTATTGGAGATTCATCCTTCTGTTTTCGCATAAAGATGATATAGAGGGCAAATGCTACTCCGCTCAGAATAGCAACAATATTCCCGAATAAATTTCCCGGTTGTAGCTCATCGAGGAAGAAGAGAAACATACCAAAGATTACAACTGCAATTGTTATCCAGTCTGATATGGTTGTCTTCTCTTTTAAGATGATAGAACCAAGTATCGCTACATAGACAGGTGCCCCATACTGTAGGAGTATAGCATTTGCCGCTGTAGTAAGTTTATTGGCAGAGACAAATAGTATAACTGTCCCTGCATAGAAGATGGCTGCAAGGATCTGATCAGAAGACCAGGTAAACTTTGGCTTCCTTATATAAGCCAGAATAACCAGAGATGAGATGGCGCTTCTAGCTCCAGCTATGGCTACAGGATTCCACTTTACAGACTTTATAAGTATCCCGCCCAGACTCCAGAGTATCGCAGTTATTACCAGATAGATGATGGCTCTAGTTCTCTTTTCCATCTCACTCAAAGAAGGGTAATCCCTTCATCCCAAGGACAAATCTTCTGGCAATAAGCTGTGGCCTTGTTATCGCAGAGCCAACAACCACCGCATAAGCTCCAAGGTCTAAGGCATATCTTGCCTCTTCTGGTCTCCATATATTCCCCTCCATAACTACAGGTATAGGAACCTCTTTCACTAGGCTCTTCAATAATTCAAAGTTTGGCTTCTTTGCATCCTTAGTATATTCTGTGTATCCTGAAAGGGTTGTGCTTATCAGGTCTGCTCCAGCCTGATAAGCCAAAATTCCCTCTTCCAGTGTTGATATGTCTGCCATAACTACTATATCAAACTGTCTCTTTATCTCCATTATAAACTCGTCCCCCATAATGCCGTCGGGGTGTAATCTCCTTGTGGCATCTACCGCAACTATATCCGCCCCTGCAGATATGACCATCTGTATATGTCTTATGGTAGGGGTAATGTAAGGCTCGTATCCAGTTATCTTTTCCTTATAGATCCCTATTACAGGTAAAGGAACGGCAGACTTTATAGCTTTTATATCTTCTATCCCGTTTGCCCTTATCCCTACCGCTCCTGCCTCAAGACTTGCCCTTGCAAATGCCGACATTATACTAGAGCCATACATCGCATCTCCAGGATAAGCCTGACAGGAGACTATGAGACCGCCCTTTAATCTCTCTATAACTTCCTTCATAACGTTATCACAAAGTCTCTAGGATCTTCTTTGTATTCTTAATACTCTTTTCTACACCATATTTAGGGTCTTCTGGTCCCTCATATTCAAGGGAAAGGTATCCTCTATACCCTGAACTGTGAAGTATCCTTAATACCTCCGGTAGATTTACCTCTCCTTCACCGGCGACTGTTCCTACAAGCCTTACCCCTTCAAGTCCCCTGTAAGCTTCTCCTTGATACTCAGGAGGAACCTTTTTGAAGTCTTTTAGGTGTATATGAACAGCTAAATCTGCTAGGTTCTTTACTGCCTCTACCGAACTCTCACCAACCAGAAGAAAATTACCAATGTCCACCGTAGCTCTGAGATACTTAGAACCTACAAGCTCTATTATCTCTCTAACCTGGCTACTCTTACCAGCCAGGAGCCCATGATTTTCCAATGCCAATACTACATCTTTCTTCTCTGCATACTTTGTCCCTTCTTTTAGCCCTTCTATTATCCATTCCTTTGCCTGCTCATACGTAAAAGGAGGCTTCAGATCACCACTGAAGACCCTGACTATCCTGCTGTTGAATTCAATAGCCATATCTACCCCAACCTTTATCTTTTCTACCTCCAGGTCTCTCTCTTCTTTTGTCTCCTTGACAAAGTTATTGCTTATCGCATAAGCCGATACCTCCAGGTTATATTTAGCCAGGGCATCTTTTACTTTAGGTAATTCCTTCTCCTTATCTTTCCAGAAAAATTCCAGGAGCTCAACCCCATCTATCCCTAAACTTCCTACATACTCTATAAATCCTGCGGTATCCATCTCCCCACTCCGATAGAGTTTGTGCAGACTCCACATACTGACTCCTAGTTTCATCCTTTGTTCCTCCTTTCTAAGCTATTTTTCTCCCCAGAGCATTGTAAACCTTGAGACGCACGGGATTGGACCATTTTTAAGATCCTCTTCCATCCTTTCTATCCCTTTTCTGAAAGCCTCTTCACTTATGAGATTCAGAGACGAGAAGGACTTCTCCCTATATGCCCCTATATCGGTGAGATAGTAGTAGTATTCTGTCATCTCCTCCTCAATATTATAAAAGCCAACATCTGTCATTATATCCTTCAGTTTCTCTATACTGGGATATCTCTTCAGGTCTATCTCTAGGGTCTCCGGAAAATACAGTGTGAGTGGCCTTCGATTACGAAGGATCCATTCTGAATCAGTGACTGTTACTATCCTACCCTTATACTTCAGTACCCTGTAGGCTTCCTCATAGTACCTTCTATGGTCCTTTATGTGGTGTATCACATTCACAGAAAAGACAAAGTCAAAGAACTCATCAAGAAAATCCAGACTGGTCGCCTGAGAAAGCTTGAAACATACACTGTTTGACCTGGTTTTTGCAGTTGAGAGCATCTCCTCTGAGATGTCTATCCCCCAGGATTGGCATCCTGTCAAAGAATTCAAAGCAATTATATAGTTTCCTGTACCACACCCTATCTCCAGCACTTTTGAATCCTTGTTAACCTTGATTAATAGATTCCTCAGTACCCCAGGGTGTATCTCTCTATACCTGGCATACTGTTTGACTATCTTGTCAAAACTGAACTCTATATTCTTGCCCATCCGATTCTCACTTTTAACACTCTTTTAATACTTTTGTGTTATTATATCATAAATTAGATCAAATATAAGGAGTTACAAAAGAGCTATGTATCAGATAGTTGATAAAAAGAGACTTTCAAGTAATGTTGTTCAGATGACTATAGAGGCACCTTTGGTAGCCAGGGCTATAAAGCCGGGCCAGTTTATAATTATTATGGTGTATGAGAAAGGAGAGAGAATCCCTCTGACAGTCGTCACCTCTGATAGAAATAGAGGGTTGATCACTATCGTCTTTCAGGAGGTAGGTAAGACTACGAAATTATTTGGGAAAAAGGAGATTGGGGAAGAACTCTTTGCAGTAATGGGACCAAATGGTAATCCTTTCCCAGCTAAATTTTACGGCAGTGTCGTACTGGTCGCTGGAGGAGTAGGTGTTGCTGAGGTTGTGCCAATAGCAAAGGCTCTAAAAGAGGCTGGAAATCGTATAACTACTATAATTGGTGCCAGGACTAGGGAATTGCTATTCTTCACCGATGTCCTCGGGTCTATAAGCGACCAGCTTTACATTACTACTGACGATGGTTCTTATGGGATAAAAGGACTTGTTACACTACCTCTGAAAGAGCTCCTTGATACCACTAGTATAGATATGGTCCTGGCTGTCGGTCCTACGATAATGATGAAGGCGGTGGCAGACCTCACAAGGGGATATAATGTAAAGACCTATGTGAGTCTTAATCCTATTATGATTGATGGGACCGGGATGTGTGGAGGTTGTAGGGTGACGGTAGGTGGAGAGACTAAGTTTGTCTGTGTTGATGGGCCTGAGTTTGATGGTCATCTGGTTGATTTTGACGAGCTTATGATGAGACAGAAGACTTATATAGAACAGGAGAAACTTGCCCTTAAGTTACTGGAGGAAAAAGATGCCTAAGCTTACCAGGACCCCTATGAGAGAACAGGACCCGAAAGAGAGGATTAATAACTTCAATGAGGTTGCTTTGGGATACAGTGAAGAAGAGGCATTATTAGAAGCTAGCAGGTGTCTTCAATGCCCCAAACCAAGATGTGTTGAAGGTTGCCCTGTGGGGATAGATATTCCTGCATTTATATCCCTTATGAGGGAGAGGAGATACAGGGAAGCCTATAGGAAGATAAAGGAAAAGGATAGTCTTCCAGCTATTACTGGCAGGGTATGTCCTCAGGAGAATCAGTGTGAGAAGACCTGTGTACTGGCAAGAACCGGTGAACCTATAGCCATTGGTAGACTGGAAAGGTTTGTTGCCGACTACTGTGTAGAGGATACACAGAATATAGAGAAGGACCCTCCTAATGGAAAGAGGGTTGCGGTGGTTGGCTCTGGACCAGCCGGTCTTACTGTAAGTGCAGATCTCGCTAAACTTGGTTATTCAGTTACACTCTTTGAAGCTTTGCATCTACCAGGGGGAGTACTGGCATACGGTATTCCCGATTTTAGACTTCCCAAGGATATAATAAGGAGAGAATTTGAGTATGTAAAAGCCCTTGGAGTAGAATTTATACCAAATGTAGTTGTGGGAAAGACGGTACTTCTGGATGAACTTTTGAATGATTATTCGGCTGTATTTATTGGTTCTGGTGCAGGTGCTCCGGTATTTCTTAATATACCTGGAGAAAACCTCCTCGGGATATATTCGGCTAACGAGTTCTTATCAAGGATAAATCTTATGAGGGCTCATCTTTTCCCCGAGTATGATACACCACTTAGAGTTGGGAAGAAGGTCCTGGTTATAGGTGGTGGTAATGTTGCAATGGACTCGGCGAGGGTTTCCAGGAGACTTGGTGCTGAGGTTACTGTTCTTTATAGAAGGTCTAGAGAGGAACTCCCTGCGAGGCTGGAAGAGATAAAGAGGGCTGAAGAAGAGGGGGTTAATTTTATCTTTCTTTCTGCCCCTTTGGCATTTACAGGTAGTGGTGGCTGGGTAGATACAGTTGAATGTCAGGAGATGGAATTGGGAGAACCAGATGAGAGTGGAAGAAGGTCCCCTATTCCTAAAAAAGGTTCAACATTTACACTGAAAGTAGATACTGTCATTATCGCTATAGGTAATAGACCGAATCCTATCATTTCAAAGACTACACAGGGGTTAAACATCGGTAGACATGGGGAGATACTAGTAGACCCTGCCACCGGGAAAACCTCTAAGGTTGGAGTCTTTGCTGGAGGAGATATAGTTAGCGGTTCGGCTACTGTTATAGAGGCTATGGGTGCGGGGCGTAGGTCTGCAATAGCAATCCACAGGTATCTGACTACCGGGGTATGGTAGTATAGATATAATGCTGACTTGTTTGTTTTATATTCAGATGATAAAATATTCTTAGAATTCTAGCTGGGTGGAGGTGATGGTGATGCCATTCTACGTATATAGATGTGAAGGTTGTGGAAGAGAATTAGAGGTGTTTCAGAGTATAAATGATAAACCTCTACTGCAGTGTAGTGAGTGTGGCGGAGTGCTTAAAAGATTGATATTTCCGCCTACTGTAATATTTAAAGGTACTGGATTCTACTGTACGGATAATAGGAAGGGTAGCCCGCCAAAGGAGGAAGAAGGTGGCGGAAAAGATTCTAATAGTTGATGATGAGAAGCCTATAGTGGATTCTATAAAGTATACCCTGTATAAAGAAGGGTATGATGTGGTGGTTTCCTATGATGGAGAGGACGCCTTAGAGAAGGTAAAGAAGGAGAATCCAGACCTTATTATATTGGATATAATGCTTCCCAAATTGAGCGGGCTGGAGGTTTGCCGAATTATAAGGCGAACCTCCAATGTCCCAATAATAATGCTCACAGCCAAGGGGGAGGATATGGATAAGGTTATAGGGCTGGAGTTGGGTGCTGATGACTATGTTCCAAAACCATTCAGTATGCGCGAGCTTGTCGCTAGAATAAAGGCGGTCCTTAGACGTACAAAGCTTCCAGTAAATATGGTAAAGACAAAGGAAAGGTTGGAGTTTGACGATGTAGTTATAGATATAAAGGGTAGGACTGTAACAAAGAGAGGTGTTCAGATAGATCTTTCTCCCAAGGAATTTGACCTGTTGGTTACCCTGGCGGAGAATGAAGGGAGGGTTATGAGCAGGGAATATCTATTGAGTCATGTCTGGGGAGAAGACTTCTATGGAGATGACAGAACGGTTGATGTGCATATAAGGTGGCTTAGAGAAAAGCTGGAAGATGATCCCAGTAATCCCAAATATATTCAGACTGTAAGGGGGATAGGATATATATTAAGGTCTTGAGGAGATTACTACTTAATTTTTTATTACCTGCTTTAATCTTATATACCGCTTTTTATCTGGTAATATTTTCTCCTATACCGTATAAGTATCTTATAGGGGCTCTCATCCTTGGTTTTACACTTGTCTCTTTCTATCTTGTCCTCAGAAAGATAAAGACACTTCTAGATAGAATACTACTTAACATTAAAGGCTTATCATCTTCCAGTAATATCTCTCCCATAGGGATACTCGAACTGGATGAAAGCCTGAAAGAGATAGACGAATATATAAACAGGTTTAAGGAGGAGAATAAGCTCTATACAAGGCTCTTTCAGAGTATACAGGAAGGGGTCATAGTGGTAAATAAGAACAAAGAGGTCTTGAGGATAAACCCTACTGCCCTGAAACTGTTAAATATAGACCAGGCAGTAAACCTCGAAGGGCGTCCACTTATAGAAGTCATATGGAACTACACGTTAGATGAAATGACAGGAAAGGTAATAGAAACCGGAGAGGCTCTATCAAGAGAAGTCTCTTTTGACCATCTTAATAATCGTATTATGGATATAATGGTATCCCCTCTGTTTAACGAGAGGGGAGAGATAAGAGGTGCTATTATAGTTTTTACCGATGTGACTGATAAAAAGAGACTTGAGAAGATTCGACAGGACTTTATAAGTAATGTATCCCATGAGCTTAAAACCCCTTTAACCTCTATAAAGGCTATGGTGGAGGTCTTGCTGGAAGGTGGAGCAGAAGATAGTAAACTCAGGAAAGATTTTCTGGAGAATATAAATCAGGAGGTAGATAGACTCTCCAGGCTTGTAAGCGATCTACTTCTTCTCTCCAGATTAGAATCTGATAGAGAATTCTTAAATCCAATATCTACCGATTTTGTTACTCTTATTACAAGAACAGTATCAAGATTTCAGCCCAGAGCTATGAAAGAGGGGATTACCCTGTCACTTGAGATAAAGGGAGATATTCCTCCTCTGAAAGTTGACGTGAACTATATAGACCAGGTTATAAGTAATCTTATAGATAATGCCATCAAATATACACCTTCAGGAGGTAAAATAGACGTTATAGTCGAGGATCTGGGGAAGGATATAAGAGTCTCTGTAAAGGATACAGGTATAGGTATTCCAAAGGAAGACCTACCCAGGATATTTGAGAGATTCTACAGGGGTGATAAATCAAGAAGTCTCAGCCTCGGAGGGGTAGGTCTTGGGCTATCAATAGTCAAGCACATAGTTGAAGCCCACGGGGGTAGAGTTGGTGTGGAGAGTGAAATAGGCAAGGGAAGTACCTTCTATTTTACTCTTCCAAAGGGATAGCAAGGAAGAGTTTTCTCAGCGCCTTCCCTCTGTGACTTATCGCATTTTTTTCTTCTGGAGAGAGCTCCCCGAATGTCCTTCCTAATTCTGGATAGTAGAATATAGGGTCGTATCCAAATCCGCTATTTCCTCTGAGTTCTTTTATCACATAACCTTCACAGGTTTCCTGCGCCACATAGATAATCTCCCTGTTGTCTATAAGGCATACCGCACATACAAATCTAGCCCTAAGCCTGTCCTCTGGAATATTTTTTATCTGTCTAAGCAGTCTCTCTATATTACTCTTATAACTTCCATCTTCTGAGAATCTCGCAGAGAATATCCCTGGTGCCTTTCCTATAGCATCTACCTCTAAGCCTGAGTCATCCGATAATACCGGCATTTTAAATTCCCTGTAATAGGCTCTGGCTTTTAGAATGGCGTTTTCTATAAAGTCTCTACCTGTTTCCGATACCTTTATACTGTATGGTGCAGGACTCAGCTCTACCCTAAAGCCTTCCAATATCCTCTGAAATTCCCTTACCTTATCTGTATTTGAACTGGCTATTATAATCTTCATGTATAATTCAACCCGTAATCTACAAGTGGAATTGGAAACAGTATCTGAAAGATCTTTTTTATCATAGGCAGATATTCTGGGGCTTCTATCTTCTTTTCGATGGAACCAAATATGAGAGCCGGTAGGTCTTCTTCCTTTATGAAAAATCTCTCATCTTTAAACCTGAATGTAACTGGTGGATTGAATTCTACAGAGAAATTATTGTATTCTTCTCCTAGCATCCTCTTAAAATAGGGGTCTAAGTTCCTTATAAGACCCTTTGGATTTATTATCTTTACTGTACCGGCAAACCCTCGATCCTCTCCTCTAATGCCCAGTTTCTCCACAATATAGCTCACCTCAGTATCAGAGCCAATGGTATCAAGGAGGATAGAATCCCTCTTGTATATCTCCAGAATAGAGTACAGGGAATCTATGATGGCAGATCTTGATCCTCCGATCTCCTTTATGTGTGGTATCTCCTCCGGTTTTCTGGATAGCTGAATGGCTACATAACCCAGGGGATTGCCGTTATCCTCAGTTATAAGGACTTCACCCGGTCTATTGACAACCATACTGCAGGCAAGGAGTATTTTAAGCTCCTCATAAGACCTTAAGAACCTTACCGGTTCTGATTCCATAAGCCTTAGAAGTTTAGGGATATCTTCTTCATCGACTTTTCTTACCTTTAAGTTACTCTTTGGAAGCTTGGCTTTATCAATGTGGAAAGTCTTATACAATCCTGCATTTATGGCTCCCAGTCTCTTGTATAGTCCCCTTCCACCGGATATAAGCATCAGATCTGCCCCTTCCTGGACACTTTTTAGTATACTATCCTCCATAAGCAGAGTGGCAAAACCTCTTCCTCTGTACTCAGGGTCAGTTGCTACAGAGCCAATCATACAGACCTTTATTTTATTCCCCAGTATCAATATATTGGAGAACAGTATTCCAACGAGGGATACTATCTTATTGTCCTCTTTTATAATCCTGAGATTCTCGCAGTTTTTCTCTGAAAACAGTAATGGATACTCCCTTCCCATATCCCCTTCAAGAGTGCTTCTGAAGACCTTGTTAGATAGCCTTATAATCTCTTCGAGTTCCTCTATTCTGGCACCTCTTGGCCCTTCCATATCCTCCTCCTAGTCTATCGGCTTTAATAGGACTTTAAGTCCTTCTCTACTTTCTACAAGTTCGAATCCTTTCTCCCACTGATCTATGGTGAGTTCGTGAGTAATAAGCCTTTCCAGTTCTACATTCTTTTTATCCATAAGTATAAGGCACTTCTCCCATACATCCCAGTTATGGCTGAAAGTAAAGTTGACCGTAACCGCCTTAGATATTAATGGATCGAGGGAGAAACCTAGAGGAGCCGGTCCCCACCCTATTTTGTTTATCTGTCCTGCTGGCCTTACCAGATCCATAGCCAGTTTGAAGGTCTCTGTTACCCCTGCAGAGTCCACAACTATATCTGCCCCATATCCATCTCTTGACTCCAAGATGTATTCTTTTGCCTCTTCCGAATCTGTAAATACCTTTGTGGCTCCAAAGTCTTTGGCTATCTCTAGACGTTTTTTATCTTCCGGGGTCCCTATAACCACTATATCGCTAGCTCCCATAAGACTGGCAACTTTGGCGGAGAGGATTCCTATAGGTCCAGGACCTATAACTGCTACCATATCTCCTGGCTTTATATCAGAGTGCTTTACCAGAGAACTGTACGCTACGCAGAAAGGTTCTGTCAGCGCTGCCTCTTTTAAACTTACATTTTCAGGTAACCTATGGATAATCCTGGTGGGAACCCTTACATATTTAGCAAAAGCACCGTCTATATGAAATCCATATCCCTTTCTATCTCTGCAGAGATGATAGTTATTCGTCCTGCACAGTATACACTTTCCACAGTAATCGGCGTGTGTCTCTGCTGTGACCCTCTCCCCAATCTTGAAGTCTTTTACATTTCTACCCACCTCTTCTATAATTCCAGAAAACTCATGCCCCAGTATTACCGGGACATTTATCCTGTAATTGATCCTATTGTGATGCATATGAGGATCGCTACCACATATTCCAGCGTACTCTACCCTCACAAGTACATCATCGGGTCCAATCTCAGGAATAGGAACATTTCTTAACTCCGTTGCTCCGTCTCTAAGGTCATATTTTACTACTGCCTTCAAGTTATCACCTCCAGAATAGACACAACTTCTCAGATAATCAACCTAATTATACCATCCATCTACCAAATTTCAATTACAGTTGACTTCTGATAAGAGTTATAGTATACTGTTATCGATAACTTACTGATAAAAGGAGGAGGAATATGGAAGGCCCTTTTAAACCTACGTGGGAATCTTTGGAGAATTTTCAGGTTCCACAGTGGTATATAGATGGAAAGTTTGGCATCTTTATACACTGGGGTGTCTATTCAGTCCCAGCCTTTGGAAACGAATGGTATCCTCGAAATATGTATAAACAGGGTACCAGAGAGTTTGAGCATCATATAAAGACATACGGACCCCAGAAGGACTTTGGCTATAAAGACTTTATCCCAATGTTTACGGCTGAAAACTTTGACGCTGATAGGTGGGCAGATCTCTTCCTGAAGTCTGGGGCAAAGTTTGTTGTTCCAGTAGCTGAGCATCACGATGGTTTTGCTATGTATGACTGTAGCTATGCAAAGTGGAATGCTGTAAAAATGGGACCAAAGAGGGATATAATTGGGGAACTGGCAAATGCGGTTCGTAAGAGATACCTGGTCTTTGGTATCTCCTATCACAGGGCAGAACACTGGTGGTTTTTCCACGAAGGTATGAAGTTTGATTCAGATGTAAGAGATTCCAGGTTTATAGATTTCTATGGGCCAGCTCAGCCTGAGACCACTCAGCCGAACGAAGAGTTCTTAGAGGACTGGCTTAATAGACTTTACGAATTGGTAGATAAATATCGTCCCCAGATAGTCTGGTTCGACTGGTGGATAGAACAGCCCGCCTTTGAGCCATACCTAAGAAGATTTGCTGCCTATTACTACAACAGGGGTTTTCAATGGAACAAGGGTGTTGCTATAAACTATAAGAATGAGGCATTTCCAAGAAAGACTGCAGTCCTTGATATAGAACGCGGACAGTTAGATGATATAGATCCGTATTTCTGGCAGACAGATACATCCGTATCCAAGAATTCCTGGGGATATATAAAGGACCACGATTATAAGACTACAGAGTGGATTATCTGTGACCTGGTGGATATAGTTAGCAAGAATGGGGCACTTCTATTAAATATTGGACCCAAACCAGACGGTACTATTCCAGAACCAGAGGAGAAGATGCTTCTTGAGATAGGGCAGTGGCTTTTAGTTAGCGGTGAAGCCATATACGGAACAAAGCCCTGGAAGGTATACGGAGAAGGTCCAACAAAGGTGATAGCTGGCTCATTTGCCGATACCAAGAGGAGTGAATTTACTGGTAAAGATATCAGATTTACGACAAAAGGGAACAATCTTTATGCGATAGTCCTGGGTAAGCCAGAGAATAACGAAGTTTTAATACAATCTCTGGGTTCAAACCTGAGACTCTTTAATAGAGATATAACTGATGTGAAGATCTTAGGGATGGACGAGAGGATACAATGGACCAGAGAAGAGAGTGGATTAAGAGTAAGAATCCCAGAGAGGCTAGATACAAGATTCCCAT
>Ga0209809_1000515_pt1 | contig 35386 bp, 39 predicted proteins | sample YNPMSTMetaG_FD_186172 | JGI IMG/M metagenome (GOLD analysis project Ga0209809, IMG submission 186172) | Anoxygenic and chlorotrophic microbial mat microbial communities from Yellowstone National Park, USA - YNP MS-T MetaG (SPAdes) (version 2) ...
AAATAAGAATAAATAAATAAACCCGCCGATTATTTTAGAAACTATTGTTTTTCTCTCTAAAAAAACAAAAAAAACATAAAGGGGTATGAAAGACAAAGGAAAAATCAAAATATATGTAAATAAATAGCCAGCACTAATATCTAAAAATAAACCCACTAATATACTCAAAAAAAGAAAAATTAAAAAATTTATTTTTTCAAAATATAAAAAAAGGAAAATTAAGGCAATCAAAAGAAAATTAATATTTTTCAATGGGAAAGAAAGAAACAAAAAATTAACTTGTAAAATAAAAGCCAAAACAAAAGTTAAAATCAAAAAAAAATAATTTGAAATTTTTTGCCAAAAATCCATATCAATTAAAAAGATTTTTGATAATCAAAACATTATCTAACATTGAGTAATCTATTAAAGGATCGAGATAAAATTCAGAATATCCTTGATTTTTAAGAGAACTTTCTTTCTGCTCCTTTACTTTAGCTATTAAAAAATTCTTTAAAAATTTCGATCCACCAGCGGTCACAACTAAATCTCCCTTTTCAATATTAGCCCCTTCTAAAACATAAGTTAAAAGGTAGGCCCCATTTTTATCTCTAAAAGCTAAACCTTTCGTGTTTTTGTTTAAAATCTCTACTCCTATCTTTTTCTCAGGAGCAAAAATAAATTCTCCTTGGCAAAAATTTTTATAACAATTAGTTATTTTTCCAATTAAAATTTTATCTTGAGTGATAACATTCATTTCTGGTTTAATACCGTCATCTAGTCCTTTATCTAGCCAAAAATAAAAAGGTAAAGGAGAAGGATCAATTAAAATAATTTTTGATGGAGTAACTTCAAAATTAGTTTTTTTTAACGAAAGAGCAACTTTTAAATTCTCGTTTTCCTCTTTTAACTGATAATATTGGCCTTCTAAATTTTTTAACCTTAAATTCTCTTCTTTTAAATTATAATATTGATTCCTAATCGAAGAAAAAGAAAAAAAATCGTTTAAAAAATAGCCTATTTCTTTAATTGATTGAAAAGAAAGATTTTTCAGAATTACGAGAGTGCTATTAATAAAAAATTCTGATTTTCTTAAAAAGACAACCGCTAAAACAAAAATAATAAAAACTATAATCTGAAAATTAAATTTTTTTCTCCAAAAAATATTAGCCATTTTTTTATTCAAAAGGAGTTTCCTTTGTAGAAGAAATCAAAATTTCTTTATAATTATTAAAGTCATCCCAAATAATACTAATTCCCCTAATCAAAGCAGTTGTTGGTTCCTCAATAATATTAACGGGAATATCTACTGATTTAGAAATAAGCTTATCTAGGCCTTTTAAAAGACTAGTTCCCCCTCCTAAAAAAACTCCTTTTTCCATAATATCTCCCATTAATTCAGGGGGAGTTGACTCTAAAACATTTTTCAAGGTATCAATAATTTTTAAAATAGAAGGAGTGATAGCCTCTCGGACATCTTTTTCTTCTATTCTTATCTCTTTTGGTAAACCCCTAGTTAAATCTCGGCCTTTAACTTTCATTTCTTTATTAGTTCCGGAATCAAGACAAGAACCAATTTGAATTTTAATTTCTTCGGCAGTTCTTTCGCCTATCGCTAATTTAAATCTATCCCTTATATAATAAATTATATCTTCGTTTAATTTATTACCCGCGATTTTTAAGCTTCTACCTACAACTACTCCACTTAAAGAAATAACTGCTATCTGGCAACTTCCTCCCCCAATATCCATTATCAAAGTGCCTTCAGAAGAAGAAATTGGTAAATAAGCTCCCAAAGCCAGAGCCAAAGGAGATTCTATCAAATAAACACTTTTTACTCCCGCTGCCTTACAAACATCCTCTACTGCCCTTCTTTCAACATCAGTAATATTTATAGGAACATTAATGATAACCTCTGAATAATCAAATAAATTATTTAAAAACCCCTTCTTTTTTGTTTTTTCTAAAAAATAACGAAGCATTTTTTCAGCTACCTCAAAATCTGATATTACCCCATTAACGATAGGCTTGATAGCACTGATATGGAAAGGGGTTTTGCCCAACATTTCTTCTGCCTCTTTCCCAATCGCTACTATTTGATTGGTTTTATTATTAACAGCTACAACTGTTGGCTCATTAACAACAATTCCCTCCCCCTTGACAAAAAACACTGTCTTGGCTGTTCCAAAATCAATACCAATTTTTCTTCTCATTTTTTTAAAAAAGAAAGTCATTTTTAGTTAAAATGTTTTTGAAAGCATTTATTTTTATTAATTTAATTTTTCCGCTCTGTCTTCCTTTAATTTCCAAAAAATTTTTTTTAATATTTTTTTCGCTGATCACTATTCGATAAGAAATTCCCAAAAGATCAGAATCAAAAAATTTCTCACCCGCACTCACTTCCCGATCATCAAAAAGAACCTCTTTTTTATTTTCTAAAAGAAACTCATAAATTTCTTCTCCTTTCTTTTTTATTAAAGAATCAATCTTTTTCTGGCCAGTAAATAAAGGAACAATAACAAATTTAAAAGGAGCTAATTCTAAAGGAAAAACCAAACCTTTTTCATCTGACAAAACCTCACTAATGACTGCCAATATCCTAGAAATTCCAATTCCGTAACATCCCATCATCACATATCTTGTTTTATTGTTTTTATCTATAAATTTTAAATCTAAAGCCTTTGAGTATTTTTCTTTTAATTTAAAAATATTTCCTACTTCTGCTGCTTTCTCTTTTAATAATTCTTTTTGACAAACCGGACATTTCTTTATGTCTTTTTTTAACTCTTCATTATAGCCTATTAAACATTTTGAACAATACCTTATTTCATCTTCCCCGTTTTTTGTTAAGACCTGAAATTCATGAGAATAAGGAGAAAAAGTACCTCCTGGAGCTTCAACTAAGATTGCTTTTAACCTACATCTTTTAAAAATCCTAAAATAAGCCTTTTTTACTTTTTCATAATATTTATCTAAGTCTTTTTCGTCGGCATGAAAACTATAAAGATCTTTCATAATAAACTCCTTCGTCCTTAATAATCCGCCTTTTGGACGAGGCTCATCTCGAAATTTTGTTTGAATCTGATAAAGATAGAAAGGTAAATCTTTATAAGAAAAAATAAAATTTTTGGCTAAAGGAGTAACCACTTCCTCGTGGGTAGGGCCTAAAGCATACCATTGATCATATTTTGATTGGACTTTAAATAAGGCATCAAAGCTTTCCCATCGGCCAGTTTTCTCCCATAATGATTTTGGATGCAAGGCAGCCATTAAAATCTCTTGACCACCAATTCTATCCATTTCCTCTTTTACAACTTTTTCTATTTTCTTTATCACTCGATAGCCCAATGGCAAATAATTATAAACTCCGCTTGTTAATCTTTCAATATAATTGGCTTTAACTAAAAAAGAAAGCCCCTTTGTTTCCTCTGAGACCTGTTTTTTAGTTTTAATCTTTAAATCTTGAAATTTCATTGTGGAAATATTTTACAATAAAAAAGAAAATTTAGCAAACAAAGAATAAAACACAAAAAGACTCAACTTAAAATAAATTATTTAAAATTAAATAGAAAGCTCTCTAATTATTCTATTAAAATCTTTTAAAAGTTTATTCAACTTTTCTTCGTCTTTATTTTTTTCTGCCTCTTGAATTTCTTTTTCTAAATTACTCATTTTTTCTCTTAAAGATTCTTTTTTTAGCTCATTTAAATTGTTTTTTATTTCTTTTACCACATCAACCTGAAATTTACTTAACATTTCTTTTTCATATTCTGCTCTTAAACATAATAGGTTAATCTGTTGAATCAATTCTTCACTAATATTAGCCTGAGAAAGACTCACGGGTAATAAATCCTTGTCTTTTTTTACTTTTTCTAAAATCTCAAGGATAGGCTTAAATCTTTCAGGAAAATAAACAAGATATTCTTTAAGTATCTCTTTTCTTTCTGGTTTATCAATAACCAAAGATAAAATTCTTTCCGCTATTTTTTCTAACCTTGCCTGAGGAACAAAATTAACACTAATTAAATCTTTATCTTTCTTTAAAAAGGAATCTTGAAGTTCTATTCTTTTCATTTCATCATTCAAAACTTCCAAAGAAAGATTTAAATACTTAGCTAGTTTTTCTAACCAAAAGGCCCTTTCAATAGCACTAGAATTTTTTTTAACTTGTCTTAAGAAATAATTAGCTATATTCTTTTTCCCTTCTAAATTATTTCTATCCCCTAACCTTTTTGCCCTTTCGAAATAGAATTCCATTACTTCTAAAATATTTTTAAAAAGACTAGAAGAATCTTTCTCTTCTAAAAAATAATCCGCTAAATCTTTGCCTTTTTCTAAGGTAAGAACTTTTACCTTAAATTCATTATTTAAAGCTAACTCAATAGTTTTTTCAGCTGCTTTCTGGCCAGCTTCATCCATATCAAAAGCTAAAACTAATGTTTGGCAATATTTTTTTAACAACCCGAGATGATAAGTAGTTAAGCTCGTACCTGAAGTAGCCACTAAATTTTTAACACCCGCCTGATAAGTCATCAAAAAATCCATTTGTCCTTCAACTATTATTGCCTCGCCTTTTTGGAAAATTTCTCCTTTAGTATAAAACAAGCCATAAAAGATTTTACTTTTATCAAAAATAATGCTTTGGGGGCTATTAACATATTTTCCAACTTGTTCTATATCTTTAATAGTCTTTAAGGGATATCTCCCCTTAAAAATTCTTCCGGTAAAACCAACAATATTTCCGTTTTTATCTTTTATAGGAAATATAATTCTTGAACGAAAACGATCATAAAAATCCTCTAATTTTAAATCTTTTAAATAATTAACCCGTTTTGTAACATTTATCTCTTCTGGCTCTTTTTTTGAAATAATTAATCCTGTTTTAAGAATATCTTCTATTTTAAAACCTTTAGAAATTAAATATCTTAACAAATCTCGCCATTTATCGGGAGCAAAACCTAATTGAAAAAATTCAATCGTTTCTTTTTTTAATCCTCTTTTTTTAAGATAATCTAGAGCCTCTAAATTGTTTTCTAAATTTTTCTGAAAAAACAGAGTGGCTTCTTGATTTATCTTTAAAAGCCTTTGTTTTAAAGCTTGAATTTCTGGTTTTTCGAAAACAACTTTTACTCCTGCTTTTTCTGCTAAAATTTTAACTGCCTCTTTAAAGTCAACGTTTTCGATTTTCATTATAAATTTAAAGATATCTCCTCCTTCATTACACGCGCCAAAACAATGCCAAATCTGACGAGAAGGAGAAACAAAAAAAGAAGGAGTTTTTTCTTTATGAAAAGGGCACAATGCTTTATAATTAGCGCCTGCCTTTGTCAATTTTACATATTGACCTATAATATCAACAATATTTAATCGATTTTTTATTTCCTCTAACGGGGAAAGCATAATTTAAATTTTATTTAAAAATATTTTAAAAATCTTAAACCAAAAATTATTATTCCCAAAATAAGAGCTGTTAAACTAACCATTAAAACAGCGGCAGCGCTTAAGTCTTTAATGACTTTAATTTTCCTTGAATAAGTTGGTTCTAAGATATCCAATAATTCTTCAAAAAAAGAATTTAATATCTCTAAAGATAAAACAAGACCAACGACAAAAATAAGAATTAACCATTCCAAATAATTAATTTTAAAAGAAAAACCCAAAATAAAAACCCCCAATCCTAAACATAACATTAATCGAAAATTTTGCTGACGATAAGCAATTCTTAAACCAGAAAAAGCATTAACAAATGATTTTCCTAATTTTTTTAAAGAAAAACCATTTCTCATGTTTTAAAATTAAAAAATATTTCTTTAATCTTTGTCTTGATTTTGTGAATCTTCTCTCAATTCTTTTAAAGAAATCATTTCTTGAGGTTTTTCTTGGATTTTTTTTCTTTCCCGAAAACATTTGTCACAATAAACTGGCCTTGAGGGAGATGGCCGAAAAGGAACAATAATTTTTTTCCCGCATTGGCTACAAACTGTTTCCCATCCCTCTTTCATTGATTTTTGAAAAGAAGAACTTTTGGGCATTTTCTCTTTCTCTAATAAAGTTCCATAGTCAAGAAAATGCCAGTGAGCTATTTCTTTTTCCACTAAATGAGAGGGGGTGGCATATTTTTCTCGAGAATAATTAATAATTTCCTGAACATAAGAAAATTCGGGTAAACTTCGAGGGGGTAAATTCATCCCAGAAAACCCCTTGGTCAAAACTCCATCTACCATTAATTTGATATAAAAATTATAATTGGGTAAATTCATAAGGTCTTCTTTGCTAAAATCTGGAGAAAAATATCTTTCTAAAAACTCGGCGTCTTCAGGTCCTATTCGAAAACTGATTAAAGTTCCGATATTACCAAAAATAGAATTTTTTACCTTTTCGTTTAATTGATTAATATATTGATGGGCTAAAATAAGATTTAAACGATATTTTCTGGCTTCGGCAAAAATAGTGGCAAAAGAATCAGTTGAAAAATTTTGAAATTCATCAATATAAAGATAAAAATCTCTCCTTTCTTCTTCTTTATACTCTACCCGACTCATAGCCGCTAATTGGAGTTTGGTGACTAATAAAGCGCCCAAAAGAGAAGAATTCATTTCTCCGATTAATCCTTTTGAAAGATTGGCTAAAAGAATTTTTCCTTCATCCATTATCTTTCTCATATCTAATTTTGATTCTTTTTGCCCGATAATATTTCTTATCAATGGATTAGAAATAAACTGACCAACTTTATTTTGAATTGGGGCAATTGCTTCAACAGCAAAACGATCATGATAACGAGCGAATTCTTTTTCCCAAAAAGCTTTAACTACAGGATCAGTCACTCGACTAATAACTGCTTTTCTAAAATCACTATCAGAAAGCATTCGATTAACCCCCAATAAAGTCGAACCTGGATATTCTAATAAAGCTAAAAGGGTGTTAGAAAGAATATATTCCATTCTAGCTGACCAAACATCTGGCCAAATTTTTTTAAAAACCTCCATTAAACCAGAAACCACTAAATATCTCATTTCTGTTGGGACTTCTTCTATTACATTAAAAGCTATTGGCCAATTTAAATCAGCAGGATTAAAATAAACCACGTCTTCGATCCGATCTTTTGGTATAAAATGCAAAATTCTTTCAATTAATTCGCCATGAGGGTCTATAATTCCTAAACCCTTTTTATTTTCAATATCCTGAATAGCCATATTCTCCAACATTGTGCTTTTTCCAACACCAGCCTTACCAATAATATACATATGCCGTCTCCGGTCATCGGTTTTAATTCCAAATCTTTTATATTCATCCCGAAAATTTGTTATCCCTATATAAGTAAGATCGCTCATTTTAATGAAACTTTTTTAAAATAAAAAATTTGACATCTTTAATAGAGACAATTAAGAGCAAAATTAAAAGGAGCGAAAAAGTAATATTCGTAATTAAATTTTCTGTTTTTTGACTAATTGGTTTCTTTCTGATCTTTTCTATTAAAAGAAAAAAAATTCTTCCACCATCTAAAGCTGGAATAGGTAAAAGATTGAAAATACCTAAAACATAAGAAATCAGACCAATCAGATAAATTCCCTCTTTAAAACCAATTCTTAATGCTTGATTAGTAACAGCCACTAAACCCACTGGTCCAACAAAATTCCTTATATCTCCTTTTAAAAATAAACTTAAAAAAGCCTGAACTATACCCTTTAAAGACTCTTTTAAAACTATCCCCATAAAAGAAAAAGATTTTGAAATCGCCAAATAAAAAGGATATTTCAAGGTTTCTTCTTTAAATATTTCAAAAGGCAAAATCTCTTTTGGGAAACCGATCCAAAAAAGAAGCACAAAAACAAAGAAGGCAAAAAGAATATTTAACAAAGAACCAGCTAATAAAATAATTATTTTTTCTGAAAATTTCTTTCCCCAAAAACTATCACTCGAAGGATTTTCTTTGTCTCCTTCTTCAATTTTTGTAATAGCTCCAAAAGGAATCAAATTAAGAGAATAAATAATATTATTTTTTTTAAATCCTAAAATTCTAGGAGGATAACCTAAACCAAATTCTTCAACCTTTACCTTAAATAATAAACTGGTCAAAAAATGACCTAATTCATGAATAACGAGGATAAAACTAATAAAAAGTAAAGTAAGGATAAAATAAAAAATTGAAATCATATAAATTAAGAATTATTTATTTCTTCGATTTTCTTTTTCTCTATTTCGTCTAATTCTTTATTAACTTTCTCAATAAGTTCATCAATCTTCTCTTTTGAATAAAACATTTCATCCTCTGATAATAATTTTTCTTCAAAATTCTTCTTTATTTCTTTTAATACCTCATCTCTTAATTGCCTTATTCTAATTCTTGTCTCTTCTTTTATTCTTGAGAGAACTTGAATTAATTCTTTTTTTCGCTCTTCGGTTAAAGAAGGCAGATGTAATTTTAAAAGATTATTATCCTCTACTGGTGTTAAACCTAACTGAGAACGACTAATAGCATTTTTAATAGCAGGAATTACACTTTTATCCCATACCTCTAAGACAATCACATTAGGAGGTACTATACTAATAGAAGCTAGATGTTTTATTGGCATTTTGCTATTATAAGCCTCAACTAAAATATCCTCTACTAAAGCAGGTGATGGTCGAGAGGTTCTTATTTTAACAACTTCTTTCTGGAAATTCTCTTTTATTATTTTCACCTCTTCTTCAAATTTTTTTAAAAAATTTTGGCTTTTCATTTTTTAAATTTTTAAAAAAATATTTTCTAATAATAATTTTTGATTAACGTTTTGGCTATTAATAACTAAATAGGCATTTAATAAATTCTTTAAAAGATAATTTCTTTTTTCTTCCTTTAAAAGATTAATCAACTCCTGATAATCTTTTCGTAAAATAGAAAGCCATTCTTTTAAAAAGAAATTTATCTTCTCCTCTTTTAAATCTTCTTCAATAATTAAAATCTTTTCGATTTCATTTCCTTTTATAATTTTTTTCAAAATTTCTTTAGCTTTCATCTTCTCTTGAAAATAATCCTTCTCTAAAAGTTTAATTGCTTCAGCAATTTTACCTTGAGACATTTGAGCTATTTCTTCAGCTTTATCTAAACTAAGAGAAAACTCTTTAACTAAATAATCTATAATTTCTTTTTTTTTAGCTAAAGAGAATTTAATCACTAAAAGACGGGATAAAATGGTGGGCAAAAGCTTCTCTGGGTAACTCGAAACTAAAATGATTAAATTATCTAAATTTGGCTCTTCTAGAATTTTTAAAAGAGCATTTTGGGCTTCCTTTGTCATTTTCTCTGAGTCATCAATAATGACTATTTTCAATCCGGATATTTTTGGTTTAAAAGATAAAAAATTTATTATTTCTCGAACTTTTTCTATAGAAATTAATCCTTTCTCCGGAGAAACTGCTAAAAAATCAGGATGACATTTTTTCTGATATTCTAAACAACTTTCGCAATTTTGGCACGGTTCTTTTCCTTTTTTTAAACATAAAAGAGTGTGAGCCAGATAAAAAGCTAAGGTTGTTTTGCCTATTCCTTCTTCTCCTGAGAATAAAACGCTTTGATTTGTTCTTTTTTTCTCTTCGAAAAAAATCTCTAAATTTTTTTTATTCTTTAGACTCAAAAATAAAGCCATATCACCAAGCCATTTAAATTAAGGCTCTTTTATAAACTTCTAAATTATCTAAAATTACTCCTGTCCCTTTAGCCACACAATAAATAGATTCTTCTGCCACAAAAGCAGGTACTCCTGTTACTTTGCTTAATAAAACATCAATATTCCTTAATTGAGCTCCGCCACCAGTTAATAACATTCCTTTTTCCATAATATCAGCTGCTAATTCCGGAGGAGTTTCCGCTAAAACTGATTTTACTCCTTGAATAATATCTTTTAAAGGCCCATTAATCGCTTCGGCTACTTCATTTGAATTAATAACAATATTTTTTGGAAGCCCTTCTGCTAAATCTAATCCTCTAATCTCTATTTCCTTTTTTTGCTTTTCAGGAACAGCTGTCCCAATTTTGATTTTAATTTCTTCCGCGGTTCTTTCTCCTATTGCTAAGTTATATTTTTTCTTTATATAATCAGCAATTGCCTCATCTATTTTATTGCCAGCTACTCTGACAGAAGCCCAGGCAACAATTCCTCCTAAAGAAATAACGGCAATCTCACACGTTCCTCCTCCAATATTGACAATCATATTTCCACTAGGAGAATTAATAGCTACCCCTGCTCCTAAAGCAGCTAAAATTGGCTCTCGAGCAACATAAGCCTCTTTTGCCCCTGCTTCTTTAGCCGCATCAATAACTGCCCTTCTTTCAGTTGACGTAATTCCTACTGGCACTGATAAAACTAATTCTGGCCGAAAAAGCCTTACCCCCCCTAAAGCCTTGTTGAGAAAATATCGAAGCATCGCAGAAGTTACTCGATAATCAGCAATAACTCCATCTTTTAATGGTTTATAAATTTTAATTGTCTCTGGAGTTCTTCCTAGCATTTCTCTCGCTTCAAGGCCAATAGCCAAAATACTATTTTCTTTGTGAGAAACTGCGACAACTGATGGTTCATTAATAATTATTCCTTTTTTCGGGATAAAAACTACTGTATTAGCGGTACCTAAGTCTATACCTATCTTTCTAATGGCCATAATTTTTTAAATATTTTACCACAAAGAAGGTTAAATAGCAATTATTATGAAATTGAATAAAGAATTTCTTGAAAGAATTTATAATAAAGACTAACAATCCTTTCTGCTTCTTCTTTCTTTAAAATGAAATTTTTTTCATTTAAAATCTTTTCTGTAATTTGATAAATATTTTCAATTACCTCTAAATTTCGATATCCTTCTTTTGATAATTTCTCAATAGCCACTTTAAAATCAGAAGAATAGCCTAAAAGTTCTAACGTTTTTTTTACTATCGAAAAAGCCTTCAAAACAGCCAATTTCCAAGAAGAACCATAAGGCTCTTGGAGTAACTTTTTAATTTCTTTCCAACTTTTTTGACATCTTTTAGTGGCCAAAAAATCTGTTGAAAGACCAAAGAGATTTAAATAACGGTTATAAATTTTTAAAAAAATCTTAAGTTTTCTAATATAAACAATTATTCCTATTAAAAAAAATAAAGATAAAATAATACTAATAATTTTAAAGTAAACAAAAAAAATCTGATATTTTAAGAATAAAGAAATTAAATTATTAAAAACTTCTGAAAAATATTTTTCAAAAAAAAGTAAAATATCTGACTCCATAAATTTATTTTAACTCGGTAAACTGCTCTAATTTTTCAGCAAAATCTAATAAAAGATAATCTGAACAAAAAGGACCGGTAATTTGTAAACCAATGGGTAATCCCTCTTTAGAAAATCCGATAGGCAAGCTTAAAGATGGCAAACCACTGATATTAGCTCCAACAGTAAAAATATCTGAAAGATACATCGACAAAGGATCGGTAACTTTTTCTCCGATTTTAAAAGGCAAAGTAGGAGTAGTTGGATTTAAAATAAAATCGACTTCCTCAAAAACTTTTTGGTAGTCTTTCTGAATTAATCTTCTTACTTTTTGAGCTTTTTTATAAAAAGCCTCATAATAACCCCTTGATAAAACATAAGTCCCTAATAAAATTCTCCGTCTTACTTCTTTTCCAAAACCTCTTCCCCGATTTTGGAAATAAAGGTTCAACAAATTGTCTGCTTCAGTTTTCAAAGAAGAATATCTTAAACCATCATAACGAGCCAAATTAGCGCTAACTTCTGCTGGCATAATTATATAATAACAGGCCAACGCATAATCTAATAATTTTAAATTTATTTCCTTGATTTTAATCTTTTCTTTTTCAATTTTCTTTAAAAATTCTTCTGTTTTCTCTTTAATCTCTTCGTCTAATTCCTTTAAAAGGCATTCTTTGGGAAGACCTATTATCAATTCTTTTTTTGTTCCTTTTCTTTCTAAATCATAAGAGGTAGCATCTAGCTCATCTTTCCCATTAATTGCTTCAAAAACTATTCTTGCATCTTCTACATTTTTACTCAAAGGACCGATGACATCTAAAGAAGAGGCCATAGCAATTAATCCATACCGAGAAACTGATCCATAAGAAGGTTTAAATCCTACTACCCCGCAAAAAGCCGCTGGTTGTCTAATTGAGCCTCCAGTATCAGAACCTAAAGCAAAAACAGCCATCTCAGCGGCTACAGCCACGGCTGAACCCCCTGAAGAACCGCCAGGGACTCTTTCTAAATCATAAGGATTTTTAGTCACCTGAAAAGCGGAATTCTCAGTAGAAGAACCCATCGCAAACTCATCTAAATTCGTCTTGCCTATTAAAATCGCTTTCTTTTCTTTTAATCTTTTTATTACTGTCGCATCATAAGGAGCAATGTAATTTTCTAAAATTTTTGAACCCGCGGTTGTTCTTATTCCTTCGGTTAAAATATTATCTTTCGCAGCATAAGGAATGCCAAATAATAAATCTATTTTTTCTCCTTTTTTTAAATCCTCGTCTAATCTCTTAGCCAAAAATAGAGCTTTTTCCTCTTCTAAAGACAAAAAAGCTTTTAACTTTTCGTCTTTTTCTTTTATGATTTTTATTTTCTCTTTCACTAATTCTTCGACTGAAATTTCTCTATTTATTAATTTTTGATGGATTTCTTTTATGAGACTCATTTTTTTATGTAAATTTTAAAACTTTAAAAAATAGGCGGGATTTTAAAATATCCATCAGATAATTCTTTGGCCATATCTTTTAATTTATTTACCATTTCTATATTTCTCTCTTTTTCTTTATCTTCTCTAAAAACATTTGATAAATCAGTTCCTCCACTTATTGGTTCTATTTTCTCAGTTTCAAGCTCTTGAAGCTTTTTGACAAAATTTAAAATATCTTCTAACTGGCTAGAAATCTCTTTTTTTTCTTCCTCATTAACTTCTATTCTTGCTAAATTTAAAAGGTATTCTATTTCTTTTAAATCCATATTAGATCATTTTAAGAAACTCTTTTTCACTAATAATTTTTACTCCCAATTTTAAAGCTTTTTCATATTTTGAGCCAGGTTCTTCACCTTTTACTAAATAATCGGTCTTAGAAGAAACGCTCTCACTCACTTCTCCTCCTAATTCAATAACTTTTTGTTTAGCCTCTTCTCGCGATAAACTCTTTAAAGCCCCAGTAAAAACAAAAGTTAATCCTTGTAATTTATTTGATTTCTGAGTAGATTTAATTATTTCTATCCCTTTTTTTGATAATTTTTTCAAAAACTCTATGTTATTTTTATCGTTAAACCAATCAACTATTGCTTCCGCAATCTTTGGCCCAAAAGAAGGAATGGTTAAAATTTCTTCCTTTCTTAAAGAAGAAATAAATTTTATAAGATCTTCTATCTGGGGAGTTTTATTTAATTTTTTCTCGATAAAGCGAGCAAAAATTAAAGCATTTTCTTCTCCTAAATGAGGGATAGAAAGAGCATAAATAAAACAAGGCAGACTAATTTTCTTTGACTCATTAATAGTCTTTATGATATTAGAAGCAGATTTTTCTCCATATCTTTCTAAAGGAATAATATCGCCCTCTTTTAAATCAAATAAATCACTCGCATCTTGAATTAATCCTTCGTCTACAAAACGATCAATTATTTTTTTACCTATTCCCTTCATATTAAAAGCGCCCTTTTTAATAAAATGATAAATTCTTTCGAGTGATCGAGCAGGACATTTTTTATTAGGGCAACGAACAATTATTCCACCCTCTTCTTCAACAACCTTTGTGTGGCAAACCGGACAACGACTAGGCATATGAAAATCTTTTTCTTTCCCTGTTCTTAAATTTGGAAGAACTTTTTCAATTTTTGGAATAACATCACCGGCTCGAGAAACTATCACAGTATCATAAATTTTAATCCCCAGCCTTTTAATTTCTTCCTTATTATGAAGAGTAGCTCGAGAAATAATTACTCCTCCAACTTCTACTGGCTTTAAAATAGCCACTGGCGTTAAAATACCAGTCCTGCCAACTTGAACAACAATATCTTCAACAATAGTAGTTGTCTCTTTGGGAGGGAACTTATAAGCAATGGCTCCTCGAGGGGCTTTGCCTACTACTCCTAGCATCTCAAAATATTTTATATCATTAACAATGACCACTACCCCATCAATCTCATATTCTAGGTTTTCTCTTTTTTGATAAATTTCTTTATGAATTTTAAATACTTCTTCTAGGGTCTCCACTCTTTTATTATGAATATGAGTCTTAAAACCTAAAGCTCTTAAAACTAAATGTTTTTCTTCATGAGTTTTCAAAGGCAAATCGGCAATTAAATCATAAGCAAAAAAGACTAATTTTCTCGAAGCAGTCACTTTTGGATCTAGTTGCCTGACCGAACCAGCCGCTACATTTCTTGGGTTTGAAAATAAAGGTAAACCTAATTTCTTTTGCTCTTCATTAATTCTTTTAAATTCTTCTTTGGTTAAAAGAACTTCTCCTCGAACCTCTATTTCTTTTGGTAAACCCTTTTTCTCTACAAACTCTGCCACTTCTTTCAAGGTAAGCTCTTTTAAGTTTTTTACAACTAAATCCTCGTCTAAAATTCTTAAAGGAATAGATTCGATTGTTTTTAAATTATTGGTAACATCCTCTCCAATTTTTCCATCTCCTCGAGTAGAACCTACTTTTAAAATGCCATTTTGATATTCTAAAGAAATAGCCAAACCATCAAATTTATGTTCACAATAAAAATCAATTTTTGCCTCGGGGGGTAAAAGCTTCTTTATTCTTTCATACCAATTTTTCATATCTTCTTCATCAAAAGCATCATTTAAAGATAACATCGGTACTTTATGAATAACTTTTTTAAAATATTTCAATGGTTCTCCTCCAACTCTTTGGGTCGGAGAATCAGGAGTAATTAAATCTGGAAACTGTTGCTCTAAATCGTATAACTCTTTTTTTAAAGAATCTAAAACTTCATCTGAAACTAGAGACTGATTTAAAACATGATAGGCATAGCGATATTTTTCTATTTCTTTTTTAAGCTTTTCTATTCTTTTTTTAGCCTCTTCTTTAGTCATTGCTAATTAAAAAGAATGTATCTATTTATATTTTAATATTTATTTCTTTAATAAGAAGTTTTTATCTCTAAAATTCGACTGATATTTCTAATTGTTCCAGTATACATAATATACTGAGGGCCAATTACTCTATTAGAAGAAGAACAAGAAACAGCTCCTTCTATATTAGAAAAATTGGGCTCTTGAATATTTCCATTTATATCTTTATAAACTTGCCATTCAATACAAGAATCAGCCACAAAAATGGCTTTTATAGATTCACCTATTTCATAGCTTTTCTTTAAATTTTTATTGAAAACTGTTAAAACTATTAAACCGGCTAAACTAACTACTGTCAAAAGCAAAACACTCATTAAAAAGATTTGACCAGAAAAATTTTTTCTATTTTGATTAATATTTTTTTTAAAAACCATAATTATTATCGATTAACAATTGTATAAATTATCCGAGGAGTAACCGATGTTTTCATTGTGCTTTGAGCCTCAAAGCCTTCTTTTTTAAACTCTGTTGAAAAAGAAATCTCTATATCTATTCTTCTTAAAGGGGGTGAACCAGCTAAAGAAAAAACTAAATTATTAATTTTAATACCTAGGGGGGTAATTGGATATTTATTGGAACCAACCTCTCGAAAAATTTGATTATTACTTAAATAATATTTCACTACTTCTCCGCTTCGATTTCTAAATGTTAAAGTAGATGGATTTAAAATACTAAAACTTGTTCCCATTCTTATCTCCCTAGTTAAAAAATCTAAGGCATATTCTAGAGAAGAAATATTATCAACATATCCGTAGGCTATTCTCTCGCTTTGTAATACCCTTATATAAATTTGCGAAAACAAAATAATAGCCGTTGTAAAAACCATCAAAGCAACTAAAAGTTCCATTAAAGTAAATCCATAACAATTTTCTTTTTTTATTTTTTTCATTTTTCTTAAAATAAATTTTTAACGAGATGGTAAATTAGCCCAATCGAAAAGATGGCTTTCTGCTTTATAATTAAAACTTTGATCTTTAGTAGTCCAGCTAATAGTTACTATAATGACTATCTCTTTATTATTCTGCCGAGAAGAAATAGTTGTAACTCTATTAAATTTATTAAATAAAGTTTCATTACATCTAATATAATTACAATTTAAATTCCTATTCCAACTCCAAGATCTTCTATTTACTACATAATCTTGATACCAATTAGCATAATTATTATCTCTAATTTGTCTTATTTCTTCTATTTTCTGTTGAGCTAAATTAGCAGCAATAAGCCTATCTTCAATAAAACGATAACTTGCTAAAGCTTTCATTAATAAAAAATAACTGCTTAATACCCCAACTAAAAGAATAGATAAGGCAGCCATTGATTCAATAAGAGACATCCCTTTAAAAAATTTTCTTTTTTTATTGGGCATATTCAAAATAAATTAGACCAATTGGATTAATAATTGTTTTTGAACTAAAAGTATTAGATCTTAAATAAATCTCTTGGGGCAAAGGATTGCAGGATCTATTAATACAAATAATTGGCTGAGGCGGTAAAAAAACTAAATCCTGAATAATTGTCTCTAGTTTTATTCCTTGGCTTATCTTAACAGAGGGCTTTTTAATATCATTTGAATCATAAAAGAGGTTACCTCTTTTTTGACCGGATAGACATTTATCTACAAAAAGAAAATATTCGTTATTATTCGAATCAAAATGGATACCCCACCCGCAATAAACTAATTGATTCATATTTACCAAATCTTTCATATTTAAAGCATTGTCTCTAGTTTCTTTTAAATCACTTAATAATTTTTGGTTAAATCGATTTAAATTATTAATACTTTCTTGGCTCTTAGAATAGCTTAAAAAGGTCAAAGAAATTAAAGTAATTATTGAAACTGTTACCAGCATCTCGACTAAAGTAAAACCCTTCAATAATTTCCTTTTCATATTAAAGATAAATAACTTTTAATTAGTATATCACCAAATAATAAAACTGCCAAGCCAGAAAATGATAAAAAAGGCCCAAAGGGTAAATAATTTTTAAAATTTTTCTTTTTAAAAGCTACTAAAATAAGAGAAATTAATCCTCCTGAAAGAAAAGATAAAATCAAAGCAATCAAAATCATTGGCCATCCCAAAATTATCCCTAAAAATAAAGCTAAAATAACATCTCCCCAGCCCATTGCCTTTTCTTTGGAAAGAAAAACTATCAAAAAAAGAATAGCTGTTGGAAAAATAACTCCATAAATTAAAGAAGCAAAGTAAGAAAAATTACCAAAAAGAAAACTCATTTCTTTTAATGGCTGGTTCATAAAAAACAAAAAATCAAACTTTAAAAAATATATAAACAACCCTTCAGCTATTCGCCAAAAAAGAGAAATTAAAATAGCTGGGTAAATTACTTCAAAAAGAATTAAATAATTTCTTAAATCGTAAAAAGCAATAATCATTAAAACTGAAATCCAGTAAAGCCAGAATAAAAAATTTAAAATAATTAAAAAATTCTCTAAATAAAAATTAGAAAAAATAAGCGGGAAAAAAGAAAATCGAGAAAAACGCCAAAAAGCAAAGCAAAATAAAAGGCCGGTTAAAAACTCGACTAAAGGATACTGCCAAGAAATTTTTTTCTGGCAAAAATAACATCTTCCTTTTAAAAGAAAAAAACTAAAAAAGGGGATCAATTGCCAAAATAAAAGCTCTTTTTGGCAAAAAGGGCATTTTGATCTTCCTTTTAAATAATTTTCTCCTTTTTCTTTTCGAAAAATATAAACATTAAAAAAACTCCCAAAAGCTGATCCTATTAAAAATATAAAAAAATATCTTAAGAAATTAACATTTAACATTCCTAACAATCTTTAAGAACCAACGCAATAAATACAATAATCAGAAGAACAAGTTTTACACTGATTACCCTCAACTGAAACGCCTGATAAACTATCTTGCATAATAGAATCACTCACAGTTACTCCCTCTAATCTTGCCCCTAAGATATAACCCTGGTTAGTACTTCCGGTTGATTGATAATAATATCTCCACCCCGAATTACTCAAAGGATCTTGTGGCAATCGCATTAAACTTTGAAGACAAGTAGTTAAAGTTGAATATCCCGAACCAGGACAATAATAACCATTTTTATTGTAATAAAGCTCTAAACCATTCTGTAAATTTCTTAAATCAGCTACTCTTCGAGCGTTTCGAGCAGAGGTTCTTGCTCCACCTAAACCAACTAAAACTGAAGTCGCTAAAATAGCAATAATTGTTACCACCAAAATCATCTCAATTAAAGTGAAACCTTTGAGTTTATTATTATTAATTTTATTATTAATAAAGAAAGTTATTTTATTTTTCATAATTTTTAAATTCATAATTTTTAAAATTTAATTATTTTTTTATTTTATTTAATAAGTTTACCTTTTCTCGCTTTCTTTGTCAAATTAAAGACTTTGGGTTAATTGATAAATTGGTAAAAGAATAGCCGCCACCAAAAAACCAACTAAAACCCCTAAAACAATAATCATTATTGGCTGCAAAACATCAATCATTGTTGACAATGACCTTTCTACTTCTTTTGAATAATAATTAGAAACCTTTCTTAAAACCTGACTTAATCGCCCTGTACTTTCCCCAACAGCCGTCATTTGAGCAATTAAAGGTGGGAAATATTTTGGATATTTTATTAAAGCCTTACTAATACTTTCTCCCGCCTTTAACTCTTCAGCTATTTCTTCCGTAATTTTAGCATATAAATAATTACCCGTGGCGCTACCAGCTACTTGAATAGTTATCACAATTGGAATTCCTCCTTCAAGTAAAGTTGCCGATGTTTCGCAAAATCGACTGATATAAATTTTTTTATAAATTTGGCCAATAATTGGCAAAGACAAAAGATAAATTCCTAATACCCTCCTCCCTTCCTCAGAATTAAAGTAATTTAATAATAACCAAGTTAAACCTATAAGACCGACCAAAGAAACTATTCCCCAATTCTTAAAAAAATTACCTATTTCAATTAAAATTTTTGTCATTAATGGAGGTTTCGCATTAAACTCCTCAAAAATTGATCCAATTTGAGGAGCTAAGGAAATAGTCAAAAAAACCCCGGCTATTAAAAAAGTAACAATAAGAAAAACAGGATAAGTGGCGGTGGATTTAACTTTATTTAATAAATCATACTCATGCTCAGCATAATCAGCTAAATATTTTACTACTTCTTCTAAACGGCCAGAAACCTCTCCTGATTTTATCATCTCAATATAAAAATCACTAAAAATGTCGCTTCTTCTCTCAAAAGCTTTAGATAAAGGCAATCCAGAATCTAAATCAGAAATAAAATCATAAGCCAAATCTTTAACAGCTGTACTCGAAGCTTGAACAACTAGTGTTTTCATGGCTTCTGATAAGGGCACTTGCGCTTCTAATAAAGTGGCAAATTGCCTAAGAAAAATAGCTAGATCTCTTTTACTAATTTTAAAACGCGAACCTAAAAATTGATCAAAAATAGAAACTTCTTTTTCAGGAGTTAACTCTAAAACTATTAGCCCTGAGCCTTGAAGCATACTTAAAGCGACATCAACGGATCTCGCTTCAATTTTTCCTACTTTTATATTTCCACTATTGTCCCTTGCTCTATATAAAAAGCGCATAATTTTAACTTAATAATTGTCTTAATTCTGAAGGATTTAAAGAGTAATTTTCACCTTGCTCCAAAGAGATTTCTCTTCTTCTAACTAATTCAGCTAAAGATCGATTTAAAGAAATCATTCCTTCTTGGGAACTGGTATCGATAATTAAATCAATCTGATAAGTTTTTCCTTCTCGAATAAGGTTTCTAATAGCTGAATTGCAAATCATTATCTCGCACGCAGGAATTCTCCCTCCTTTTATCCTTGGAACTAATCTTTCCGAAACGATGCCTAACAAAGTAGCCGCTAATTGCGATCTAATTTGACCTTGCTGATTGGCTGGAAAGCTATCAATAATTCGATCAATAGTTTGACTAGCTGAATTGGTATGTAAAGTGGAAAAAACTAAGTGGCCAGTTTCAGCGGCTGTTAAAGCAATAGCAATAGATTCGGGATCTCGCATCTCCCCAATCATTATTACATCTGGATCTTGCCTTAACACTGATTTTAAAGCCCGATGGAAGCTTAAAGTATCTGATCCCACTTCTCTTTGATCAATCAAAGCTCTATCTTGAATAAAAGTATATTCAATTGGATCTTCAATAGTAATAATATGATCCATTCTTTTATGGTTTATTTCATCTATTAAAGCTGCTAAAGTAGTTGTCTTTCCTTGGCCCGCTGGCCCTACCACTAAAAAGAAACCTTGATTATATTTTGTAAATTCGTGCAAAATTGGAGGTAAATTAAGTTCTTCAATTGTTCTTATGTGATAAGGGATTAATCTTAAAGCCGCTGACAAAAAACCTCGTTGAAAATAAACATTTACTCTAAAACGCAATTTATCCTCAAACGAAAAAGCAAAATCAATTTCTTTTTCGCTTATTAACCTATCTTGCTGCTCAGGGGTTAATAAAGCACTAATTAACCCTGCTGTCATTTCTGGTGTTAAAACTGGCTCATTAGTTAAAGGTAACAAATTACCATCAATTCTTACTGTTGGATGTTTACCTACACTTAAATGAATATCAGAGGCACCTTGTTGGGCAGCTAGCATCATTATTTCTGCTAATTTTTGAGAATAATCAAAAGCCATTTTTCAGTTTTTTTATTTTTAATTTTATTTTTAAAATTATACCATAAATTTATCTAAAAAGTATAACGCAATACCTAAAGCAGAAAAAAGAGCTTGCATAATCCAAAACCTCATTGTAATTTTTGTCTCTGGCCACCCCTTTGCCTCAAAATGGTGATGCAAAGGAGAAGATAAAAAGAGTTTTTTCTTTTTTATTTTTTTATAAATTTTTTGAATAATTACTGATAAAGATTCTACCATTAAAATAAAACCAAAGCAAGGTAAAAATAAAGAAATATCCAATAACATTGCTACAACTCCCAAAGTTATTCCTAAAGCCATAGCCCCTGTGTCTCCCATAAAAAATCTTGCTGGATAAATGTTAAACCACAAAAAAGCAATAATTGAACCAATTAAAACGCTTAAAAAAGCCGAGAGATCATAATAACCTTCAGCAAAAGCAATAATTAAAAAAGAAGAAAAAGAAATCATTGAGATCCCTCCTGCCAATCCGTCTAAACCATCAGTTTCATTCATTGAAAAAGTAGTTGCAACCAAAATAAAAACAAAATATAAGGGATAAAAAATTAAAAAATTAATATCCCCAATAAAAGGAATATGAACCATCGTCCGGCCAAGCTTGGAATAAAACCACCAAGAACCAATAATAGCAATTAAAGTATAAACAATTAATTTATCCCTTACTCTTAACCCCCCACCCTTTGGGCCTATTTTGAAAACTCCGAGTAAATCATCAAATAATCCCACTAGACCTGCTCCTATCATTGCTCCTAAGGGTAAAAGTGTTTGAGAACGAGAAAGAAAATTTATTTTTGCAAAAAAACCATCGGTTAAAAGAAAAAGGGAATAAAAAATATAAGTAATTAAAAATGTTGAACCCCAAATTAAAATTCCCCCCATTGTCGGAGTCCCTTCTTTATTTTTATGTAAACTCATAAAAATAGGAGCATTTTGATCCTTTCTAATTTGCTTTCCTAAACGATATTTATAAAGATAATGAATTAAAACTGGCGCTAAAAAAAAAGATAAAGAAAAAGAAAAAATAAAAAGCAAAAGGTGACGAATAATTTGAAAAGCAATAAAATTCATATTTCTTTTATTATAAATTATTAAAAAATTTTTAACAATTCATTGACAAAAGATGTTCATTTAAAAAAATCTTAAATAAAAATCTTTTACAAAGTTATATAAAATCTTTGTCTCATTAAATCTATCAGAAGACCCTAAAACGATAATGACAAAAGGAAATTTGTCTTCTTTTGAATGATTATCCTTTAATGAAAATTCAAAAATAGTTAAAAGGCAATCACCGGCCTCAGGAGTAGTTCCTGTTTTCCCACCCCAAAGATTTTCCATCTCATAAGTCAGAAAGTTAGTATTTTCTAAAACGTGCTCAATGGTCTGATCCGAAGAAAAAACTATCTCTTGTTTTTTTCTTGTAATTTCTCCAATTAAAGGATAATGATAATAAATCTCTTTCGATAAAAGAAAAAGGTCATAGGAAGTTGAAAAATTTCCTTGTCTATCAATTCCCCGTGGATCAAAAATAGCTGTTTGCTTTAATCCTATTTCTTGAACTTTTTTATTCATTAGGTCCACTACATCTTTATTTTGGTTCTTAAACTCCTCCTCAAAAGCCAAGGCAGCGTCGTTAGAAGAAGTAATTAATAAAATTTTTAAAAGATCAAGAACCTTAATCTTTTCTCCTTCCTTTAACCCTCCGCTATCTCCTTCTGCTGAAAGAGCATAAGAAGAAATTTTTATTTCTTTTTCCAAAGGCAAATTATCTATTACTATCATCGCTAAAATCAACTTACTAATAGAGGCAGGATAAAGATGAATATTCTCATTTTTGCTTAAAATGATTTTATTATTTTTTAAATCTCCCACTAAAAAAGAAATTGCTTTTATTTTTTCAATTCCGTCAAAACTTTGCCCTAAAAAAGCACTGAAAATATTTTGGTTTTCTTTTCCTTTTTTAAAATTAAAAAAATAAGGAGAAAAAATAAAAATAATAAGGAGGAAAAAAATTAAAAAGAAAAAAATATCTTTTTGAATAAAACTATTTTTCTGATTCATAAATAAGTTTTTTTTGGGATAATTCTTTATAATCTGGTAGTTCTTCGCAAGAGTTTAATCCTAAATATTTTAAAAACTTTAAAGAAATATTATATAAAAAAGTGTTTGACCTTTTAGGATGAGGTTTTCTTTCTATTAATCCTCTTTCTAATAAATTGAATAAAGTATAAGTTGAATCAACCCCTCTTACCACATTTATCTCCCCGCGACTAATTGGCCCTTGATAAGCAATAATGGATAAAGTTTCCAAAGCTGCCTGGCTTAAATCTCCTTCTAGCTCTTCTTTTTTAATTTTCATTAAATACTCAGTTGCCTCTGGCGCAGTCACCATCTGCCAGTTTTCTTTATTCGTTATTATCCTTATTCCTCTTTTCTGTTCTTCTAATTCTTTCTTTAGGGCCTCTAAACTTTCTAAAACTATTTCTTCTTTTTCATTTAAAATTTCTGATAATCTTTTCACTGATAATGGCTCTCCTAAAGAAAAGAGAATGGCTTCGATTATTATCTTAAGATCCATATTTCTCCAAAATTTTTATTTTGTTTTAAAGTAATAATTTTTTCTTTGACTAAATGAAGCAAAGCTAAAAAGGTTAATATTAAATCCAATTTATTTTCTTTTTCTTTAACCAAATCTTTTAATTGAAATTGGCTTTTCTCTTCTACATTTTTGTTTTTTAAAATTTTCATTAACTCTTCTATTCTGTTTTTTAAAGAAATAATTTTGTTAATTTTTTTCTCCGCTAATGGCTCTTTTATCTCTAATTTTGAAGATATCTTTTGAAAAATCTCTTTAAGTTGGTTAACCGAAAAATTCTCTGGCGGAAAAAAATAATCAACATTTTCTATTTTTGGCACTCGAGAAAAAAGAAAACGAGGCGTTATTAGAATCTCTTTTATTTGCTGGCTTACCTCTTTAAATATTTTATATAATTTCAATTTATTTTCCAAATCAATTACCTCTTGTTCTTCTTCTTTAGAAAAATTCAAAGACGGTAATATTGCTTTTGACTTTATTAAAATTAAAGTTGAGGCAATCACTAAAAAATCAGCTAATTCTTCTACAGGAATAAAATCTTTTCGACTTAAATAATTTAAAAAATCTTCTGTCACCTCTTTTAAAGAAAGCTCCGTAATCTCTAAATTTTTTTCCTCTACTAATTTTAAAAGCAAATCTAAAGGGCCAGAAAAATTTTTAATCCTGACTTCATACATAATCTTCTTTTTTGAGCTCTAAAAAAATACTTTTAATATTATTAATTAAAATCTCTTTAAATTTATTTTCTAAATCTTTATAGAAGAAATAACTTTCCCTTTTATATTCTACCAAAGGATCTTTTCCGCCATAAGCCCTTAAAGAAGTGGAGTCTCTTAGAGATTCCATTCTTTCTAAATGATTCATCCATAAAATATCTAAAATTCTTACAGCAATATTTTTAAATAAATTATTTACTTCTTCTATTTTATTTTCCTGTTTTAGTTTTGAAGCGACTTTTTCATCAACTTCTTCTCCCATTGATTGAAAAACTGCCAAAACAAAATCAATCATTTTGCTTTCTTTTGCTTTTATCAAAATTTCATCTCTTTTTTTATAAAAAGCAATCCTTTGTTTATTGATTACATCATCGTATTCTAAAATATGCTTCCTCATATCAAAATAAAAATTTTCTATTCGGGTTTGAGCTATCTCAATTGCTTTGGTCGCAAAAGGATGCTCAATAGGTTCATCTTCTGGCCAACCCATTTTTTCCATTAAATTAAACAAATATTTTGGAGCAAAGATTCTAATTAAATCATCCTCTAATGATAAGAAAAACTGAGAAGAACCAGGATCACCTTGCCTGCCCGATCTTCCTCTTAATTGATTATCAATCCTTCTAGCTTCATGTCTTTCTGTTCCAATGACATGAAGGCCACCTAATTCAATTACTTTTTTTCTTTCTTCTTCATCGGGAGGGTTACCTCCCAAAATTATATCTACTCCTCGACCAGCCATATTAGTAGCTACTGTTACTGCCTTTAGCCTACCGGCTTGAGCAATAATTTCACCTTCTCTTTCATGATTCTTAGCATTTAATACATTATGAGGAATATTAGCTTTTTTCAAATATTGACTTAAAATTTCATTTTTTTCCACCGAAGGGGTACCTATTAAAACAGGTTGCCCTTTTTGATATCTTTCTGTAACTTCTTTAACCACTGCTTTTAACTTTGCTTCATAGTTTTTATAAATTCTATCAGGTAAATCTTTCCTTATCATCGGTTTATTAGTTGGAATAACTACTACTTCTAAATTATAGACTTTTTTAAACTCCTCTTGAGAAGTCCAGGCCGTCCCTGTCATTCCAGATATTTTATGATACATCCTAAAATAATTCTGCAAAGTAATAGTTGCTACCGTCCGGCTCTCTTCTTTTATAGGCACCCTTTCTTTTGCCTCTAAAGCTTGGTGCAAACCACCAGAATACCTTCTGTCTGGCAAAAGCCGACCAGTGAATTCATCAACAATAATAACCCTTCCATCTTTTACAATATAATCTCTATCTTTTAAAAATAAATAATAAGCCTTTAGGGCATTTTCTAAATGATGAACATATAAAACTCCTTTCTCGTCAAAAATATTAAAACCAAAAAATTTCTCCAATTTATTTAACCCCTCTTCTGTTAAACTAACCGCCTTTTCTTTTTCATCAATAATAAAATCAACGTCTTTTATTAATCTCGGGGCAATTCGGGAAAACTCCTTATAAAGCTCTGCTGCTTCTTCTTCGGGAAAAGAAATAATCAAAGGAGTTCTCGCTTCATCAATTAAAACACTATCAACTTCATCAATAATAGCATAATAATGTTCTCGCTGAACTTTTTCTTCTAAATCAAAAACCAAATTATCTCTTAAATAATCAAACCCAAATTCAGAATTTGTTCCATAAGTAATATCTGCTAGATAAGCCTCTTTTCGAGAAACTGGTCTCAAAAACTCTTTAATGACCTTAAACCCTCCAACTTCATCTCTTTCTTTATCTAATCTTTCTTTTTCTTCTTCTTTAAATTTATAATCAGGATCATAGAGATAAGCTCCTTCTTGGGTAAGACAACCAACGGTTAAACCTAAATAATAATAAATTTGTCCCATCCAAACAGTATCTCTTTTGGCTAAATAATCATTGACCGTAACAATATGAACTCCTTTATTAAGCAAAGCATTTAAAGTTGCCGGCAAAGTTGCAGCTAAAGTTTTTCCTTCTCCTGTTTTCATCTCCGCCACCTTTCCTTCATGAAGAGTAATTCCCCCTAAAACCTGAACATCAAAATGTCTTTGATTTAAAGTTCTTTTACTTGCCTCTCTTGTTAAAGCAAAAACCTCTACTAAATATTTATCTAAATCTTTTTCGTTTTTAATTTCTTCCCTTATTTCTTTTATTCTTTTTACAAATGTGTCTCTTTCTAATTTTTCAATTTCTTTTTCTTTTTCGTTAATTAATTTTAAAATGGGCTGCTTTAATTTTAAATAGGCCTCACTAGAATTTATAAAAATATTAAAAAATAAAGACATAAATCTTCTTTAAATTATTATCGAAAAAACCTTGCTTTAATCATTCGAGCCAATCTTTTAATCTTAGATTGTTTCTTTTCCTTTAAATTAATTGCTTGATTTTTTATTAATTTATATATCTTATTAATAAGAATATCTAAACTCTTCTCTCTTTCCTCTAAAAGTAAATCCTTTCCAGGTAAAATAACTCTGATTTGAGCAGAAAAAATTTCCCCTTTTTCTTGAGAACTATTTTGGCTAAAAATTATTTCTAATGTATGAATGGAGTATCTTTTTAAAAATCTTTCTAAAGAATTCAATTTCTTTTCTATTTTTTCTTTTTGTTTATCTAAAATAGGTAAATTATCAGAAACAATCCTTATTTCCATATTTTTTTATTTTATCTTAAGATAATAAAAAAAGCAATCGAAAAATCACAGCCCCAATTTTTGGGGCTGTGATTTTAAAACTATCTTTTTTTACCACCCTTTTTTGTTTTTTTGGTGGTTTTCTTAGTTTTCTTAGCCATTTTATTTTTTTTAAATTTTCATTTACTAAATGGAGGGGGTTAGTCCGACCACCCTTATAAACTTCTAAGGGCCACCCTCTTTTAATTATCTTTTTGATTTTTCATTTTTAAAAGTTTTATTTTTAAAAGTTTTATTTTTTTGAAATTTTTACTTTCAATTTTATTTTTTTATTTTTTTTATTTTTTTTATTTTTTTATTTTTTAAATTATCAAACAACTTTTTCCTCTTTTAATTTTAATCCTTAAAAAATTTTTGTCAATATTTTTTTAAAAATTTTTAATAATTATTTCTTCTTCGAGTAGAATTTTAAATTTTTCAAAAACTTTTTTCTTAATAAGATTAATTAATTTCAAAAAATCATCAAAAGTAGCTTTATGGTAATTAATAATAATATTGTGATGAAAAGAAGAAATCATTGCTCCACCTATTTTTTTTCTTTCTATATTAGCTTTTTCAATTAACCAACCAGCCGAAATTTTTCCGCCTTTAATGGGGGGATTAAATTTCTTTATTATTTCTTGATTTTTAATTTTTAAAAGAGGAATATTTTTAAAAACACACCCTAATGATGGATAAAGATAATTTTTCTTTTCTATTCTTTCTTTTAGATAGAATTGAATTTTTTTTTGAATTTCTTTTGAATATCCTTTTTCTTTTTTCAAAAATATTTCCCAAATAACTTCTTGTTTGTTTTTAAAAATGCTATTTCGATAATCAAAACAACAGTCTTTTTGATAATAAATTTTTTCTTTTAAAGAACTTATATCAATTGTTTTAACTTTTATAACTTTTTCTCCTATCTCCCGGGAATATGCCCCGGCATTGCCATAAACTGCTCCTCCTATTGTTCCGGGAATACCTGCTAACCATTCATAATCTTTTATCTGATATTTAAAGCATTTCTTTAAAAAATCGTTTATTAAAAGCCCAGCAGAAACTAAAAGATAATCTTTTTTAAAAATAAATTTATTATTTTTGATTTTAACAACTAATCCCTTAAAATAACCATCAGAAAATAAAATATTAGAAGCGTTGCCAATAATTATAATTTCTAAATTATTCTTCTTCGCCCATCTTAGACAAGCTAATAATTCTTTTTTTTGAGAAACTTCTAGAAAGTATTTAGCTATTCCACCTATTTTGGCAAAAGATATTTCTTTTAAAGAAAAATCTCTTTTGATTTTATTTTTTAAAATCAGAGGAATTTTTTCTTTCATAAATTTTTAATCATTTTACAATTTTTCTTCAAAAAAGAAAAATAAAAAAAATAAAAAGCAAAAAGAAAAAAGAAAAATAAAAAGGTCCGGAGGGGTTAACTCCAAAAAAGCCATTAAGTGAGTGCTCAGCCTCCGGACCACTTTCTATTGTAATCTATAAAATTTTATTTGTCAAAAACTTGACTTTTTTTAAAAAAAGAGTATAATTCTTTTAAAGTGAGTGTTCAAGCAAAAAAGAAAATTTTCTTTTTTGCTACTCCTTAAAAGCCAAACAAGAAGCCCTGATTTTTCAGGGCTTCTTGTTTTATTAAAAACTTTTATTTTATTTTTCCTCCTTGACCTCGACCTTAACTTTTTTCTCTTTTTCTTGATTTATTTTTGGCATTACTACTTTCAAAATCCCATTTTTAAAAACTGCCTCTACTTTCTTTTCATCTACAGGCACAGGTAACCGAATTATCCTCTCAAAACTTTCTCTTCTTATTTCTTTGCGCCAATAATTTTTTCCCTTCTCTTCTTCTTTCTTAGCAGTTTTTCCTTTTAAATAAAGATTTTGATTCTCAAGAGAAACCTCTATATCTTTGGGTTCAAAACCAGCAGCTTCTACTTCTAAAATTAATTCTTTATCTGTTTCATAAAGATTTATGGCTGGCTCCTTTAAACCTAAAACTGGCAAAAAAGAAGGCGTTTCCCATTCTTCCTCAGAAAAGAAACGATCGAGGTCAAAGAATCGCCAAGGTATTAGATTAGCCATAGTTTTTAATTTTAAATTTTATTTATATATTTTATTTTAAATATTTTTTTAAAATTTTCAAGAAAAAGCCCCCGCTAAGGGGGCTTATTTCTCTTGCTGCTTTATTATCGCTTCTTTGAGCTTTTTAAAATCTTCCTCGTCTGGAATCAAAAGATCATAATCGATGAGTCTCTCTTCTTTAATGAAACTACTTATTATTTTTATTTCTTTTAGGTCTTTATCATAATATATCACCAAAAACAATTCTCCGCCTCTTTTATTTCTGATTTTTGCCAAAAAACAATTATTTTCTAGGGGAAGATAGTTTCTTTCTTTTTTCTCTATTTTTTCTTCCTCTTTTAAAGCCTCTCTTTTTTTCTCTAGGACTTCTATAAGTTTTTTAATATTCTGATCCAAATTTTTTATATATTCTTTTCTATTAAACAATGGGATCCATTTTTCAGCCATTTCTTTTAACCCTAAAACTTTTGTATTTTTAAATCGCGCAAAAACCCTGTTGATCACCGGTAATTTACTTTTTTCTTCAAGATTACTATTTTCTAAAGCCTTTAACTCTATCAAGGATCTTTCTATTTCTTTTAATTCATTTTTCTTTAAGGAAATTAAAAAAGATGTCTTCTGAATCATTGTTTCTATCAATTCTTGATTTCTCTTCTCTTTACTTAATTCTTTTTCTAAGATGTGGATATAGCTTCTAATCGCTCCAAAGATATTTTCAAATTCTCTTTTAATCTCTTTTTGGTTTTTATCAACACTAGTAACTAAAATCTTGCCATTATCTAAAATATCAATTCTCATTTCAATAACCTCCTTTTTAAAGGACTTTTTCAGTTATAGCACATTTTTTAATTTCTTTCAAGATTTAATAATTTTCGCATTTACTCTGATAAATATAACCCTGAGCCTCTGCTTCTTCTTTTGAGAAAAAATAAATTTTATTACTTTCTGAAAGATTGTTGGCTAAAGGACAATTTATGGGATAATAATATTTTCCTTTTTTGCTGGCTACATATTTTTCCCTTTGATTTGCTTTTATTTCAAAATCTTCTTTTTCCCACAATAAGTCTTTTTCTATAATAATAGGTGGCCGGCCAAAAAACTTCCCTCCAGATATTATTCCCAAAGAAAAACCAAAACCAAAAATTAAAATAGCTAAAAAGCTTAAAAGTAAAAAATCCTTATATTTCTTTACAATTTTTTTAATTTTTGTTATCATAAAAAATACTTCTTGTAAAATAATTAAATTATTTTTTAAATATATTTTTCAATATGGCTCATACCAAAAGCGGTGGTTCAACTAAATTAGGAAGAGACTCTGAAGCAAAAAGACTGGGGGTAAAAAGATTTGATGGCCAAAAAGTTAATGCTGGCGAAGTTTTAGTTAGGCAAAGAGGAGCTAAATGGTATCCAGGCAAAAATACAGCCCTAGGAAAAGATGATACTATTTATGCTTTAATTTCGGGAATAGTCAAATTTAAAACAAAAAGAAAAATTTCTTTTACCGGAAAACTTAAAAAAGTTAAAACGGTTGAGGTTATTCCCTTAAAGGAACAATCTTAATTTTTAAATTAGCCTTTATTTGATAACCTAAATTTAAAGGAACGGTATATATTCCTTCTTTTTTTAAACTTTTTTCTAAAGAAATCTGATTTTCCTCTATTTCGATATTATATCTTTTTAATTCTTCTTTAATCCTTTTTTTGTTAACAGCATCATAGGCTTCCCCATTTTCTTTTAAAAACCTTAAAGGAATAGTAAGTACCATTTCTTCTATTTTCTTTTTAAGAAGATTTTTTTCTTCTTTTTCTTTTTCTTGTTTCTCTTGATTAATTTGTTTCTTCTTTTCTAATTCTATTATTAAAGAATCATCAGCAATAATTGCTAGTTTCTTGGGGACAAGATAATTTAAAGCAAAACCATCTTTAACCTCTTTAATTTCTCCTTTGCGACCTAATTTTTGAACATCTTTTAAAAGATAAACTTTCATAATTATTTTTTCCTAATTTCTTCTTTTAAAATTTCTAGAGCTTTCTGGAGCTGATAATCTTTTTCAATATCTAATTTATTATAAATCCCCCTGGACTCCTCAGGATTTTTGATTTCTAAATCTGGTTCTAAACCATTTTTATTAATAAGGTGACCTTTCGGTGTCAGCCAATAAGCAATAGTAATTTTTAAGCTATTATTATTTGATAAAGGTACCAGTTCCTGAACCGAACCCTTGCCAAAAGATTTTTCGCCAACTAATTTAACTCCTCGATTATCCCTTAAAGCGCCAGCTAATATTTCAGAGGCCGAAGCAGTTCCTTTGTTGATTAAAACCACAGTGGGAATAGTTCTTAAATCACCATCTCTTTCGTTTTTGTATAATTTTATATTATTATCTCCCAAATCTTCTTTTAAAATTATATCACCTTTCTTTAAAAACCAACCGGCAATATCAACTACTATTTCTAAATACCCGCCGGGGTTATTTCTTAAATCCATAATTAATCCTTTTGGATTTCGAGATAATATATCAAATGAATTTAAATAAAATTCCAACAGAAGGGGTTGATTAAAATTATAAAATTTTAAATAGGCAATATTATCATCTAAAAATTGATAAGAAAAAGAAGGAATGGTAATTTTATCTCGAATTAATTCAAAATCCAAGGTTTTATTTAAAGATGGTCTATAAATAGTCAATTTTACTTTTGTCCCTTTTGGTCCTCTTATTAATTTGGCAACTTCGACAGTTGACATTTTTATGGTTTCTTTCTCATCTACTTTAATAATTTGATCTTCAGGCAAGATTCCAGCTTTTTCGGATGGTGAATTTGGCAATGGCGTAATAACAACAATTGCTCCATCTTTTTTTGAAATTTCCATTCCAATCCCAAAAAATTCTCCAGTTAAATCCTCTTTAAGAGCTTTAGTTTCCTCAGCATTTAAAAACTCGGAAAAAGGATCATCTAAAGAATCCACCAATCCTCGCGTGGCTCCTTCAATATTTTTTTGAGAATTTAGTTTATCTCGATCAACATATTTTTCCAGAATCTTTTTCCACGTTTCCCAGAAAATACTCATATCAACCGGTGGTAATTCCTGGGGTTTCTCTTTTTTGATTATTTTATTAAAAGGATCTGGCAAATTAAGCTTCCAACCATAACGAGAACCATAAAGAAAACCTCCGGTAAAACTTCCGCTCACTATTAAAAACCCTAAAAAAATAAAAAGGACTTTCTTCTTTATAATTTTCATATTTTAGCCTTAATATTTTAAAATCTTATCACAAAAAAATTTTTTCGGCAATAAAACTAGCCAAAATTAAAAAAATTAGGTAAAATAAAAAAAATCTGTGAAAAAGAGGCTTTTTTTCGCTATTTTATTAGATGAAAACTTAAAAAATCAAATTATTTTATATAAAAAAGAGATTGAGAAAAGATATAAAAAAATTCCTCTTAAAGAAGCAGAAGAACCTCATATTACTATTCTTTTCTTAGGATATATCGAAGAAGAAAAAATAAAAGAAATAATAGAAATTGGCGAAAAAATTAAAAAAGAATTTCAGCCTTTTCAACTAAGCCTAAAGATAATTGAGTTTGGGCCAAAAAATCCTTATCGATTAATCTGGCTAAAAGGAGAAGAAAATAAAACATTAGAAAGATTAAAAGAAAGACTAGAAGAAGAACTAGAAAAAAAGAATATTAATTTTCAAAAAGAAAACCGAAAAATTATTCCTCATATTACTCTTTTTAGAATAAAAAAATTCTCTCTTTACAAAAATTTACTGCAAAAAAGAGTTGATATCTCTTTAGAAGTTAAAGGTTTTCATCTCATGGAAAGCGTCTTAAGTCCTTATGGGGCAAAATATTACCCCCTTAAAGAATTTATTCTATAATGTATTTCCAAAAAATAATTCCCATTACTAATTTACCATTTTCTCAGGATTATTTTTTTTACTACTCTCCCTCTAAACTCCCTATTGGTTCAGTAGTAGAAATTAATTTAAAAAATAAAAATTGTGTTGGTCTAGTCTTAGCCAATTTTTCTGTTTTAAAAAATAAAAAAATTATTAAAAAAATCCCCTATCCGCTTAAAAAAATAAACGAGGTAATTATTGATTTTCCTATAATTAACTCCTCCCTTTTTCAATTAGCTAAATTTATCTCTCGTTATTATTATTGTTCACTACCTTTAGCCCTTAAAACTATTTTGCCCTCTAATCTAAAAAGATTTTTAAAGTTTTTAAAAAAAGAACCAATAGAAAATACATTTTCTTTAAATAAATCTGCTGAAATAATTGATTTCAATAAAATAAATTTTTCTGAGATCAATGATTTGAAAATTATTAAAGAAAAGGTCGATTCTTTGTCTTTAAACTCTCAAGTACTTTTTTTAACTCCTACTCTTTTTCACCTTAAATATTTCCAAGAAAAATTTCCCAAAGGAACAATTTTTCAAAAAAAAGATAGAAAAAGTTTTAAAATATTCAAAGAGGCGCTTGAAGGAAAACCTTTATTGATTTTAGGGACAAGATCAGCCGTTTTTTTGCCTTTTTTAAATTTAAAATTAATTATTGTTAATGAACCTGAAAATCCTAGTTATAAATCATGGAAACAAAAACCTTTTTATCATTCCTCAAAAATTGCTCAAAAACTGTCTTTATATCATCAAGCAGAGTTAATTTTTTGTTCGCCTTATGACACCTAAAATTACTTTTTTAAAATTGAAAAAAGAAAAGAAAAAAGAATTTGAAGCTTTAAATGAAGAAGTCAAAGAAAAAATAAAAATCCTTAAGGAAAATAAAAAACAGGCAATATTTTTTATTAACAGAAAAGCTCTTGCTACCTCAGTGATTTGCCAAGATTGTGGTTTTGTTTTTCAATGCTTTAAATGCGAAGTGCCTTTAGTTTTACATTCTTACAATAAAGAAAGGAAATTTATTTGCCATCATTGTGGCGAAAAACAATCAGTTCCGATGACTTGTCCAAAATGTCAATCTTATAAATTAAAATCCTTAGGAATTGGCACAGAAAAAGTAGCTTTAGAAATTAAAAAAATAGACCCAACGATCAAATTTCAAATCTTATTTTCAGAAAAAAATCTTTTAAAGAATATCTCAGAATTTAATGAGGGGAAAATTCAATTTTTAATTTCTACCGAAGCAATTTTCAAACCTCAAATTAAAAAGGTTCCTTATGTGATAGTTGTTTCTATTGACAATTTATTATTTTTACCCGATTATAAAAGCGAAGAAAAAACATTCTTAATTCTAAAAAAATTATCAGCTTTAGCAGAAGAAGAATTAATCATTCAAACAGTTAATCCAGATAATAAAGTTTTTTATTATTTTCTTGGGAAAAAAGAAAAAGAATTTTTTGAAGAAGAGCTGAAATGGCGCCAAAAGCATTTTTTGCCCCCCTATTGGCAAATAATTAAACTTATTTCTCAGGATCGCTCTTTAGAAAAAGCGTTAGAAAAAGCGGAGGAAGCTAAAAAAATAATCGAAGAAAAGATTGACAAGCTAAAATTAGAAAAAAAATTTATTGTTTCTCAGTCTATTCCTGCTTTTATTTTTAAAGAAAAAAACCAATATCGTTTTTATCTTTTTTTAAAAATGAAATATGACAAGAATATATTAAGAAATATTCCTTTCCATTACGGGTTAGATTTCTTAAGCCCGTTCCCGGAGGAAAAAGAATTACAATTAAGAAATTATCTTTTGGAAGGTCTTGATAAAAAATTAAAAATTGATATTGATCCTAAAGATTTACTTTAAAATTATGGAAATCCTCAATAATTATCACCCGCTTTTACGAGAAAAGTGTCAGCCAGTAGAAAAAATTACCAAAGAAATCAAAGAAATTATTCAAAAAATGAAAAAAGCAATGGTAGAAAACGAAGGGGTCGGATTGGCCGCTAATCAAATAGGTTATCCTTTAAGAATTATTATTTGCTATTGGGAAAATAAATTTTATGTTTTTCTTAATCCAGAAATTATAAAATTTTCTAAAGAAAAAACAATTATGGAAGAAGGTTGTTTAAGTGTTAAGGGTTTTTATGGAGAAGTCGAAAGACCAGAAAAAATTACCCTAAAAGCCCTAACTGCAAATGGAAAAAAAATTAAAAAAAAGTTTTTTGGCGTTTTAGCAAGGATAATCCAGCATGAAATCGATCATCTAGATGGCATTCTTTTTATTGATAAAGCAAAAAATATTTATTCGATAAAAGATAATAATTTTTCTAACCCTTCAATTTAATATGGCTTTAAAATATATTTATTTTGGTTCTTCACCCTTTTCTCTTCGGGTTTTTAATCATTTAATCGAAAATGGTTGTCCGCCGCTGATGACCGTTACTTATCCAGAAAAACCAATAGGAAGAAAAAAAATCCTTACCCCCAATCCTTTATTTATTGCTTCTCAAAAATACAATATTTTAACCTTAACTCCAGAAAAATTAACTGATGAAAATTTCTTAAAAATTATGAAAGAACAAAAAGCGGATTTTGCTTTATTAGCTGGTTATGGTAAAATTATTCCTCCTGTAGTTTTAAATACTTT